>Ga0207674_10000007_pt1 | contig 230207 bp, 271 predicted proteins | sample KBSCornC72_FD_184303 | JGI IMG/M metagenome (GOLD analysis project Ga0207674, IMG submission 184303) | Corn rhizosphere microbial communities from Kellogg Biological Station, Michigan, USA - KBS Corn C7-2 (SPAdes) (version 2) | ecosystem: Host-associated > Plants > Roots > Rhizosphere > Soil ...
AATTGTAATCAAAATATAGTTTGTTATTCTTATCGTGAAAAAATTAAAAAAGGTGAAAGAATACTGATAACCGATTATGATTGTGAAAAAGAAATGTATATAGTGGATGAATATCCTAATTTATATTTGTAAAATTAATGCATAAATTCATACCGAAAATTGCGAAAAAATTAAATAAAAAAGTCTCAACACGTCAATTAGATGATATTCTTAATATAATTAATCAATATTTATATGAAGAAATTATAAATAATAAACCTATTTACATTGATAATTTTGGTACGATTAGTCAAAAAGTATCAAAATCCAGAAAAATATGGTCAAAATTTAAAAAAGCATACGTTTTAACGGTGCCAGCAAGGCAATTGGTATTTCGGGCACATAGTGTGTTTTTAGATTTAATTGAAAAAAAACGTAAAAATTTTGAAAAATCTTAAAATTCTACTTTTAAACTCGAAACATGCTTGACATATAATGTGACTTGATCTAATTTAGACGTTAAGCCATACACGGGCATATCAGAGGTAAAATAAAATGTTAGACGAGAATAATTCAGTAGCAATTAAAAAGCGTGGTCGTCCTCCAGGAGCAATCCGTGAGGTATTTTTTATTATTTCAGCCATTGATGAAAACGGACAGCTGATTCAAGAAAAAATTACTGTAACTCGTGGTGAGAACATCACTAAAGAGGACATGCGGTTAGAAGCATGCGCAATTTTCGAAGGCAAATTTAATATTAAACCAAATCTTAAATTTGTTAAAGGTCCGTGTTTTGATGCTAATTTAACTCAAACTTCCTCACCTAAACGAGAAAGTCCGAAATTTTCAGAAGAAAATGTATCTTGGACGAATCGTAAAATTCAGGCTGATTTTGGAGATTGGCGAGTTTTGGGACGATATTTTATTGATGAAGATGGAATCGAGCGGACTGATTATGTACGCGTAACATTTCGTTATGAGCTTTTTCCTGGTGAAAAGAAAAGAGCTCGACCAAATGATGCATTTAAGGCCGTTTCAGAATTAAAGAATATTAAGGAATTGAGCCCTAATTCTGAACATAATTCTGAAATAGCTGCGGAATAATAACAATACATTTATTTTTTATTTAAATGCCTCCAGAATATTAATATTCTGGAGGCATTTTTTTCGTTTATATTTAATATTTTTGCACATTTCTGTCGAGATTTACCGTAATTTCCGGCATATAAGGCCGGTACTATACGGAATTAATAAAAATGAGTAAAAAATTAACTAATAAGCAAATTGAATTTTTCAAAAACCTTTTTCTAAAACAAAAAGAAGATATTGAAAATATATGTAAAAAAAATTGTGAAACTTCTGAAATTGATTTAGAAGGTGATGAAGTGGATATAATCCAAGCTTCCATTTTACACAATGTTGATTCAAAAATCTTAGAAAGAGAAGCTAAAAAATTGATTAAAATCAATATAGCATTAACCAAAATTGATAATGGAACTTTTGGAAACTGTGAAGATTGCGATGAATTTATTACAATCAAGAGATTAGAAGCTTGTCCAGATACTCAATTTTGTATTTTCTGTGCACAAAAAGCTGAATTAGAAGCGAAAATGTTTTCTGGTAAAAAGATTTAAGTTGTTGAATTTACTGACTATTTTCAGTAAATTAATTAATATAATTAATTAAACGATAAATGTATAGGCATGCAACCTCATATTATTGAGGTTGCTATTCAAGAGAAAGTAGTAATCAATGCAGAAAATCAGTAAAACTAGGAATATCCATCCCATGATTTATGAAAAAACTCGAGACGGTGAGGTTCTGTATGATGTCTTTTCAAGATTAATTAAAGATAGGATTGTATTTTTATCTGGAAGTGAAGGTATTGATTGTGAAACAGCTGTCACTACTTCTGCAACTTTATTATTTCTTGATCATCAAAGTAAAACAAAACCAATTTCTATATATATAAATTCTCCTGGTGGTACTGTAACAGATGGTTTGTATACCATTTATGATACAATGCAGTCAATACAAGCACCAATTAAGACGGTATGTATGGGGCAAGCTTGTTCTGCTGCTGCTGTTATTTTAGGAGCTGGTACAAAAGGCATGAGATATGCTTTTGAAAATGCTGAAATAATGATCCACCAACTTCAAATTGGTGGTGGTGAACAATATAAACCAGCATCTGAAGTTATCAAGGAATCTGCTAGGATTAAACGATTAAATGATAAAATTTTAAAAACTATTGCTGATCATAGTGGCCAATCTTTCGAAAAAGTTAAAAACGATGTAACTGATGATTTTTATATGACAGCTCAAGAAGCATTAGAGTACGGTTTGATTGATGGTTTAATTAAAAAAACAAAAACTGTTTCAACTCCAAAGAAAGTTATGGGTAGAAGACGTAAAAGTTGATGTATAGTGATATTGAGGAAAATATTAGAAAAAATCTAATAATTTATCTCTCTAGTCATCAATGTACAGAGTGTTTTAAACCATATTCTGATAGTACATATATTGAAATTGACGATCTTGCATTTTATTTTGCAGATAAAATATTCTATAAACTTGATTGTTCAGTTTCAAGAAATATAAATGCAATTAAAAAAAATGTAAATTATTTTATTCCAAAATCTTCAAGACAGGTATATTCATTAATTAAACCAAGATTACATGGAAATTCTTATAGAATTTGTATTACATGCAAATTTTGCTATAAAACCATATATAAAGAATATAACATGTCTAAATTTGATGGAACTAAAATTTATTTAAATAATCAATAATTTTGCATGATTGTATGAATGAGTTTATTATAACAGCTAGGAAAAGGTCTGATGATCCTGTTCAAGAAGCTTTAAGACAGCATAAAGACACATGGAATCATGAAGCTTCTTTACTTATTGCTCAACTAATAGCATTCAAACGTGGATTAAATGGTAGAGGTGAGCCTAAGGTAGGATTACCTCCAGGATCTATAAAAGATCCTGTACCAAATGAAATTGGTTCTTATTTAGATCAATTAGCAGATCGTTATAATAGACTCATTTCAGATGCTCATAAAATTATTGAAGAACAGAATCATTATTCAGAAAACAGAAAAAAAGGATTAAAAGAACAAACTGCAAATTTTGATCCAGAAATAATGAAAATAGCTTCTTGGTGGGGAAGTAGAGCTTTAACTTATACTAAAAATCAATATTTAAATCCTAAATATTGGCTTTCTAAAAATGAATCCACTAAAATCAGAATGATAGTATTAAAAATATCTACTGATTTAATCAAAAAATTAAAAATTATTGATGGTGATATTGTATCTAATGATATAAATGCAACACCAAATGCAGTATATGATTTTGATAAATTTGTATCGTCATTTAATAAATTATTAATTTCAAATTTGAAAAAAATAATTGAAATAGAGAAAATAAATGAAACTCAACATGCCGAAAACAGTTCGAAAAACAATTTCAAAGAAACTGTTAATGAATCAGGACGTGAAGATGAATCTGTATTATCAGGAGAATTTGACTCCGCAGAAAAGTTTCCTAACATACGTGAAGAATCAGAGAGTAAAAATTCAGAAAAAATAGATATAAAGCAGATTTTATCAGATATTGTTTATTGTGGACGATTAGTTGAGATTATGAATCTACTTAAAATAGATCAAAAAGATGTAATATTTTTCGAATCTAGTGTAAAAGCTCTAAGAAAATTATTAGATAGTATCTCTATTTCTAATGAAGGTTCTTTCGATAATGCAATTAATTCTTATAATGATTTAAAATTATTATCGGCGAAATTATTAAAAGTTAATAATGATTCTTTTTTAAAGCAATTAAGTCAAGCAAATGATATTTTACTTGCTAAAACTTCTGCAATTTCTTTAGATTTTGAAAAATTAGCAAAAAAATCGTTTAAACGGTTTCTTGATAGACAGAAACTAAAAATTTTACCAGATTCGATGGATAGAATTAAATTAGATTGTTCTAAAAAAATAACAAATTTAATTAACTTAATAGATGATTTTCAAAATTTATTAGAAAAAAATGAACAAAATTTAGATGTTTTAATATCTAAAGTTAATAATATTATTGATGCAATTTCAGAAACAGCTGATGATTTATATTATTTGGCTAAAACTCACAATGATAATTATGAACAAAATAGATTAAATGGTAAACCTTCTACTAATTTAATTAAAACTGAAATGATACATAGATTAAAAAACTTCAAAAATGAAGTTGAATTATTAAAAACTAAATTAAAATGAATGATAAAGTAAAAATTGGAAATTATGTATTTGATACTCTTATTGCAATAACTGAAGAAGAACATTCAAATGGATTAATGTGGAAGAAACCTCCAACGCCTATTATGAGTTTTCCATATGATAAATTAGATATACATAAGTTCTGGATGCAAAATACTATTGTTCCATTAGATATATTATTTTGTAGATGTGGTCAAGTAATAGATATACAAAAAGGTAAACCATATTCTATTGATCTTATTGGACCAGATGAACCAACGGATTTAGTTATAGAATTACCAGAAGGTACAGCGGATAAATTTAATATAACTATAGGATCAGAAGTTTCAATTAAATATTCTGTGCCAACTTTAAGTAAAAAAATTATAAAGAAACTAAATTTTACCTCTTGACAATTTATAATATTTGTGGTTAGAATATAAGTATGTTAACTATACCAAAATGTTATTCTGCATTAGTTGCTTCCGGCAATGGAGCAAAATGTGAAAATTTAAAAAGAAATATTCAAAATGTTCTTCTAAAAAGAGAAGACTTTACAGGAATGTATAAAGTAGAATTGTTTAAATTTTACAAAGATCAATATCCAGATATCGTCAGAGAAATTTCAAAAGAACTAAAACAATCTATTGAAATAGTTGTTAAAGATGTAGACGATATATATTTTGGCAATGATTTAAAGAAAACACAAGCGAAAGTCATCATAAAATGAATCCAGAAGTAGAAAAATTAGTAAGAGTTTCTCCATTGCGTTTAAATGCTGATTTGGCTAAAGATATTGCTATTTTTAGAAAAATTTTAGAGCTCTCTATGAAAAAGTTTTTATGGAACGGTTTATGTGGTCAGAGTTAGATAATTTAATATTTTTTTTTAAATTTTCGACAATTTATTTGTTAAATCATTTAATAATGAAGGTGGGCCAAGTATGCAAATGTAGTCATATTTCGCCTCAACCTTTCTTCGATTTAGACTTGACTGTGGCCAAAAAGTCAGTAGGATGATGATCAATCAGCCACAGATATGTTCATATAAGTTTTAAAACATAAAATTTAAAATTTTCGAGAGACTGTGGCAACGAGAATTTAAAATTCTCGTTAGTCTAACTAACATTAGACTTAAATAAGTGAATAATTGTGGAAACACTTTAAAATTCCACAAAAATAAACGTTTAAAAACTTTAGCAAGACATATTATCCAATTTTAAATAGTTGGTATGATATACTTTTGCAAAAATGATGGTGCCGAATGAGTGACGAAAGTTCCATAAGCGTTATTGAAAAATTTAATAAAATAGCTTCAACTATTACTGTTGAAGAGCTAGATGATTGGACCGACATTTTATTTTCTTATTATCATAATAAAATTCATAGTTTAGCGATTAAATCATATGGTGAAACGGCTAGGGCAACTGGAGTAGCTTCTTTAGCTTTTAAGGAACAAGCTAAAATTGAATTAAAATCAGCTTTAAATACATTTTTATTCAAGTCAGAACATTGGAGAACAGGTAGAGATATAAATAGTTACTTACATACATGTTTAAATAGATTGTCTGATAGAATTTTAGCTGATGTTGATAACGTAAAAAAATATAATTGTCCTATTTGCCCTGGATGTAAACATCTTGGTATTAAAACATTTTTATTTGCTGAAGGCAAATTATTAAAATGTGATTATTGTAATAAAGAATCAGATAGACTTCCTAATGAAATTTTGTTGTTAAAAAACAAAATAAATTTATCTATACAAGATAAACAAAATATTTCATTATTCGAATCTAGATTAAGAATTCATAAAACATTTGCTATCCATTCTAAAAAAGGATATCGTTGTACCGATTGTCAAAGATTTATTCCTGAATCTTTGGCGACAAATCACGGAATATCTTGTCCATATGATGATTGTGATTTCTTCTCTAAGATTGAGAAATTAGAGATAATGGCTCATCCTGTATCTATGTCAACAAGACTTATGATGCATTTTGAAGATAAAGATAATAATAGCGCAAATAGTATACGTAGACCAAACACAGTATTTTTAAATAGTTTAAATATAAAAGCAGATAATATTGATGCAGATATTAATTTAGAAATTAATGAAACTATAGAAATTGAATTTGAACAGCTAACTTCAGTTATTGATGAACAAGTTAAATCAATAAAAAGAATAAATTCTTCTAGTACAATGATGCAAAAATTGCTTATGTATCAAGCATATCAAAATATGTTAGAGCAGTTTCCTGAAGAAATGATCTCTTATTTAGTTCATAGAAAACAAGCAGCAGAATTTCCAATTCAATCCCGTATATTTCAAGAATATGCGAAATTAATGCAGGAATCTTTGCCTTTTACTATTGAAAGAGATTTTGGAGAATATACTGTTTATGATTTATTAGATCCACAATTACAATTATTCTCAGGGAAATCTGAATTTGAAACAGAGGTACAGTACGATCACTCTATACCTAATAAAACCATAGAAACATATGTAGGCGGAACATCATTTAAAGATTATGGACCATGCTTTATCGGATCTTTAATTGATGTAGTTGACAAAAATACTGGATTTTCCATAAAAGACAAAGTTAAAAATTATACTTTTTCACAAATAAATATGACAGATGAAGTATTATATAATACGCCTGTCACAGTAAAACATTTTAGAATTAAATCACATTATGAAATTGGTAGTTTAGTTTATTTACAAAGAATTAGAAAACGAATTGTCGATGGTGTGTATTTTAAATTGCATGGTAAAAAGCGAATGGCAAGCTAAAGGAGATAGATGACGAATATAAGAAATAATGTTAAAGCGTTTCATGAGGCGATGGACATACCAATTTTAAATAAACCTCAAGTTCCATCGGAAAACAGAGTTAGGTTACGATTAAGACTTATTGCTGAAGAATTTGTTGAATTATTAGAAGCAACATACAATATACCTAGTCTTTTATTACTTTCTATTAAATTTATTTTGAATCTTATAGTTGATTCATGTGAAATAGATGTAAATATGGAAAAATTTGCTGATTCATTGGGTGATATTGATTATGTCAATGAAGGAGCTAGATTAGAATTTGGTATTAATGGAGAGGGAATTGCAGCCGAAATTCAAGCCGCAAATATGAGAAAAATAGGTGGTCCAATTCGCCCTGAAGATGGAAAACGATTAAAGCCTCCAGGTTGGGTAGGTCCTGATATTCTTGGTGAATTAAAAAGACAGGGATTTGAAGAATAAATGAATTCACAATATTCTTCATTATTAATAGGTGAACCTCTTAATATTCTTCCAACTCTTTTAAAAGATAAAAATTGTAATATTTGGTATGAAAAGTCGGATTATATCAGAGAAAATTTATCGCAGCAAGATATTAAATCCTTTTATCTAGTTTTATTAGAGGCTGCAGAAAAAGAAAGTCCTCTAAATGAAGATGAATCAAATTATAATCGTCTAATGGAAGATTTAGATATTTTTTGGTACGCTATGTCTAATAAAAATGCTATAGAAGTAGAATTAATATCAAAAGATCCTATTAAATTATAATGTCCAAAAATAATTCGGAAATTGGTAAAATAGATGAAGAATATATTGCCAGAGGTAAAACAATTATCGGCGTAGATGATGTCGGTAGAGGTTGTATCGCTGGCAATATGTATATAGGATTTGTTTCATTTAATCCTTTATCATCTTATCCAGGAATAGATGATAGTAAAAAATTATCTAAAATTTTTAAAGATGACGAAAAGCGATTTAAATTAGATAGTTTTATTAGAAATAATAGTAGACATCTAGTTATGCAAGTCTCTGTAAATCAAATAAATTCTGGTAGAAATTTGAATGAATTATTTCGAATTCAATTTATTAATGGATTGAATATATTAACTAATTCAATGAAAATTAATAAAAAAGATTTAGTAGTATTTTTGGACGGTCTTGACACATATGATAATGATCTCTATAATATTGAATATAGAGCTAAATTTGACGCACTGAGTTATAATGTAGCTGCAGCTTCAATTATTGCTAAAAATGTACAAGTTTCAGCAATGAGGGAATTAGATAGCAAATTTCCTGACTATAAATTTAGTTCTCATAATGGATATTCTACTGATAAACATAGAGAAGCCATTAAAAAATATGGAACTTGTTCTGCACATAGAATAGATTGGATAAAATGAGAATATTATTAGTAAGACATGGTGAATCTCAAAGTAATTGTGATTCTACTTTACATAAAATTATACCTGATCATGAAATCTCTCTTTCATCATTAGGATTTTCTCAAGCTGAATATGCTGGAGAATGTTTAAAAGCGTATTTTGAAAAAATTTACGCTGATATTTACAATAATAATATTTCAATTAAAGAAAAAGCCGAAAGTAAAATTGATGAATTATTTGATGCTTTTGGTAAAAACAATCAATTGAAATCTATAATGAAAGGTTTATTATCAAATATAGATGGTTCAAATCATTATTTAGATAATGAATTAAAACCAAAAATTAAATTATATCATTCTCCATATCGTAGAACTAGAGAAACTACAAATGAAATTTTAAAAGTGATAAAACCATTAGTATGTGAAGTACAAGAAGATGTTTTACTTTGCGAAGAGCAACATGGTCTATTTGATGGCGCTGAAGATGATGAACAAGAAAGGGAATATCCTAATGAATATAAATTATTCATTAAAACAAAATTACATAATGGTAAATTTTGGGCAAGGTATCCCCACGGAGAATCGCCTTTTGATGTAGCAATTAGATTACGTCAATTTTTTCAACGGCTAAAAGAAGATGAAGAAAATGGAATTAATGATGCAGTTATAGTTTGTCATGGAATTGTAATAAAAGTATTTGCTATGGCCTGGCTGAATGAAACTCCAGAATGGTATGAAGCTGAACAATCTCCAGGAAATTGTTCTATTAGGATTTTAGAAAATAAAAAAGATATGGGGTACATTTTTGGCGGACATAGAAACGGAAAAGCTTGGAATTATCAGCAAAATATTAAGAAATAAACTATGAAATATTTATTAGGAACAAAAGATAAAAAATGGTTCTTTAGATATCATGCAGAAGGATCAACTATAATTACAAGCGATCCGTTCCAAGCGTTATTAGTTAATAATATAGATGATATTCCATCTGATTGGATTAAAAATACTATAAAATGTGCTGGTAAATTTATTGATTCTAATGGTCCAGAAATGAATAAACTTCTTGATGAAGTTGACGGAATTAAAATTGAAGAAAACGATTTATGTATTTATGAATTTGAAACGGAAATTAAATATTCTTTAAAAGAATTAGAAAAATGAGTAATATTAAATACGATATTGATCTTGACCAAATTTATAAAAATTTTAGTCAAAATTGGTTAAAAGATAATACAATTTATCAAGTTGTTCATGGCAGTCATGCATATGGTACAAATATTAAAGGATCAGATATTGATATTAGAGGTATTTGCATTCCTCCGATAAATTATTTATTTGGTGTTTTAGATAAATTTGAACAGGCCGTAACTAATGAACCTTATGATTGTACTATTTTTGGTATACAAAAATTTGTATATTTAGCTATGCAGGGTAATCCAAATGCATTAGAGTTATTATTTGTTGATTTTGATGATATCATCTATTCTAATGAAATAGGTAATTCTTTATTAAATATTAGAGATTTATTTATTTCTAAAAAATGTAAACATACTTTTTCCGGTTATGCTGCAAGTCAATTAAAACGTATAAAACTTCATAGAAATTATATCCTTAAAGGTGAACTTAAAAAACCTGAAAGATCTGATTATAATTTGCCGGATACACATAAATTAATTCCTGAGCATCAACAGCTAGAAATAGAAGCTCAAATTAAAAAAGTTTTGGATGGTTGGACTATTGATACTACTGGAATGGAGCCGGCTGCTGAAATTAAGTTTAAAAATGAATTAGAAGATGTTTTAATTGATTTAAAATTAAATCATGAAGATTTTCATATGTATGCTGCTAGAAGTTTAGGACTGAATGATAATTTAACCGAAGCTTTTCAAAGAGAACGAGCATATAAACTTGCTTTGCATGAATATAAATGTTGGCAAACGTGGAAATTGGAAAGAAATAAAGCTCGTTTTGAATTGGAAGAAAAGTATACCTATGACACGAAACATGCTAGCCATCTCATACGTCTTACTTTAATGTGTAAGGAAATACTTGGGACGCATAAAATTAATGTAAAACGTCCTGATGCTGAATTTCTTTTAGCTATTCGAAATGGTTTATGGTCTTATGATGAATTAATGAGTTGGTATGAAAATCAGGCTACTATATTAGATGATTTGTATCAAACCTCAAATTTACGTAATGAGCCGGAACGTGTTAAAATTAATGATTGGTTAATCAATTCTTTGCAAGATTATAAATGACAGGAAAAATCACGTATTAGTGCCAATTAAAAACTCTAAACTATTTTTAAATGTGAAAAATGTGATCACATAATCAAATGTGAAACATTTTATCATGATGATTGGTATTTTTTAAATGATATTGATGGTAGATTTTATTTTTTAAAAAATTGTCATGAAATGATAATTGCAAATATACTAGGTTGATAAATGATATATAAAAATCATATATTAACCCCAATTAAAAATTCTAAACGTATTTTTAAATGTGAAAAATGTGATAATATAATTCAATGGCAAATGGGTAATTGGTGGTATTTTTTAGATTATACTAGAGGTGGTTTTTTTCCTCTAAGAGATTGTCATGAAATGATAATTGCGGAAGTATTAGGATAAATAATGAGTAAATGGCGTCCAAATCCTGAACCTGGAAATTGTATATATGTTATTCCAGATGTTCATGGCTGTAGTGAACAATTAAAATTGATTTTGAATCGTATTCTTCCTTTACGAGATCAAGATAAATTAGTTTTTTTAGGTGACTATACAGATAGAGGCCCAGATTCTCCTGGTGTTTTAGATATTTGTGTTAAATTACGCGAAAAATATACCTCAGAGCAATGTATTTTCATTCGTGGAAATCATGATGCTTTATTATTATCAGTTGCAGGTCGGAATAATGTAGGATTCGACCCGAGTTTGCCAAGTGATTATAGTATATTAATGAATAATGGTGGAGATCTTACCTTTCAGCAATATGCAGCAAGGCAAGGTGTCGAATTAAAGAATCCTAAACATCTTACAATTGATAGAGCTGTTTCATTCTTAGATATTAAACATTTAGATTTTTTAGAAAAAGAAACACAATTAATAGCTAAAATTGATAATTATATCTTTGTTCATGCTAGTTATGATCCTAATATTGCTATAGATCAACAGCAAGAAGAAATTTTAGTGTGGGATCGTTCTTTATATAATACTGTAAAATCTCTAGCTTCAAAAGGTCAAGAATTATTTTGGGCTAAGGATTATACAATTGTTGCTGGACATAATTATGAAGGACCATTTTTTACACCAGGATTTTTAATGCTTGATTCTTCAGGTAGCGGTAAACTAGTTGTATTAGAATTAAATACAATGGAAGCTTTTAGCGCAAGCCCTGGTCATAATCGTTTAGTTAAATTAAAAATTAATGAAACTAAACCTATTTTTTCATCAAATGCTGTAGTTGTTCAATAATATTTGGAAATTTATCAGCTATTTCTTCAAATAGCATCCAACTACGTCCTAATAAAATATAACATTTATAATAAGCATTTTGGGCAATGGAATGATAATATTCCTTTGAAGCTCCTTTTAAAGCTTCAGGAAACATACTTTCCATAAAAAATAACCAATCTGCTAAATTTTGATATTTCTCGAAGCTATAATTGAATTTAGCTTCAGAATATTCTATTGTCAAACTTGATTTAGATAAGTCAGAGTTTGAATTTTTATATTTATCTAAAGTGTAGCGAAATTTAGATGGTAATATATCTTTTTATTATTTTTTATTATAGATTATATCAATAATTGTGTATAAGTTTATGAAATTATCCGATTGGGCTAAATTACAAGGTATTTCTTACTTAACTGCTTATAAATGGTTTAAATCTGGTAAAATACCAAACGCAAAACAATATGATACAGGTACCATTCTAATATCTCTAGAAAAAGAAAACATATCAGATAATAATTCTTGTGTTATTTATTGTAGAGTTTCTAATCAATCTCGAAAAAAAGAGTTAGAATACCAAGTTCAAAGATGTGAAGATTTTGCAAGGTCTAAAGGCTTATCAGTTAATAAAATATATAAAGAAGTAGCATCTGGTATGAATGATAAGCGCAGAGAATTATTAAAAATGATAGATTCGAATCCTAAAATTATTATCGTTGAAAATAAAGACCGATTAACTAGATTTGGATTCAATTTTTTAGAAAAACTTTTATCTAAACTTGATTGTAAAATCATTGTCATTAATTATGATAAAGAAGATGAGGTTGATTTAATTAAAGATCTTGTATCTATTATTACATCATTTTGTTGTAGATTATACGGATTAAGAAGAAGTAAAAATAAAATAAATAAAATTAAAAAAATTTTAAATGAACAAAACGTATAAAACATCGATTATTAAAATTTCAAATCTTAATCTTATTAAAGATTCAAATTTGTCTTTGTTTATTGATGAATATTACAAGGCTACCCTATTTTTCATTGATTACCTCTGGAATAATAAAATTACTTATAAATCAAATGATTCTGAAAAAATATTTGATGTTAAAAATGATCAATTAGATTGTCCGAAATTTATCCCTACTGTTAATATAAATTATAAAACAATTTTATCCGCAAGAGCATTAAAATGTGCCGCAAATCAAGCTTGTGGAATAATTGCTAGCCATATTGATAAAAGAAAAAGATTAATATATGTACGAAATAAGCTTCAAAATGATGGTCAACGAACTCGTTCGTTGACTCGTAAAATTAATAATCTTACATTAAAAAAACCTTCGGTTGACTATATAGAACCGAATCTCAATTCAATCTGTTCCCGAGTAGAAAAATCAAATATTAAACATTTTGATCATGTTTTAACTTTGAGTTCTATCGGCAAAACTTTCGGTAAAATTAAAATTCCTTTTAATTATCATAAACATACAAGAAAATTAGAATCTGAAGGAAAATTGCTTTCTGGTTTAATGATTTCAAAAAATAATATTAAATTAGTTTTTGAAGTTCCTATACCTGAACCGAAAAAAGAAGGAAGAGTAGTTGGAGCCGATCAAGGTATAAATAGCTGTGTAACTTTGTCGGATTCTCAAATTACTCCTAAAAATAAACATGGTCATGATTTAAATTATATTTTGAATAAACTTAAAAGAAAAACTAAAGGTTCTAAAGCTTTTAATAAAGTAAAAGCCCAGAGAGATAATTATATTAATTGGTCAATAAAACAATTAGATTTTTCTAAAATATCTCAAATTAATTTAGAAAAAATTTCAAATTTTAGGTATAAGAAAAATGTGGGGAAATTTTTAAACTACTTTAATGAAACTTTGATAAGAGAGAAATTGATAGATATAGCTCAACAATCTGGCGTCCGGATTGTTGAGCAGAGTTCACCATTTCGTTCTCAGAGATGTAGTTCATGTGGTTATGTAAGTAAGAAGAATAGAAAAGGTAAGGATTTCAGTTGTAAACACTGTTCTTTTCAAACAGATGCGGATTTAAATGCAAGTTTAAATCATGAAATCAAACTTTCTTTTTCGTTTATTCTTTTTGCTTCTTTAAGAGAAATTAAAGAATTCTTCTGGAAAGAAGAGGGATTTTTTAACTTAAATGGTTCGGAGATTGTAGTCCCGGATACAAATAAAAGATATAAACGATAAGAATATATCTAACTGCTGTAAATGTATGCAGATGTGTTTTTTCTGCATTCCAGCATTTTTAATTTATCATTAAAATATTCTTCTAAAGAAACATATTTAATAATCATTTAAATATATGTTATAATATTATCATTTTATTACAAAATATTGAACTTCGAGGTTATATATAATGGTAGATATATTAATTATGGTACGTAAAAAAACTAAAAATAAAATATTAATTGTTATTGAAAGTCCTGGAAAACAAAGAACAATTGAAAAGTATCTTAAAGATTCTGATGAAGAATACTTAGTAAGAGCTTCATTTGGTCATGTAATGGAACTTTCTGATAAACGTTATAATGGTTTAGGTGTAGATATTACACCTGGATCTAATTATAGAATGTGTAAAACATTAATTCCTAAGCAAAAAGATAAACTTCAAGTTATTTTAGATGCTGCCACAGATTGTAAAGAAATATTAATTGCTACTGACCCTGATAGAGAAGGAGAAGCTATAGCCCAAGATTTATATGAATGTTTAGAATCTGTAGGAGTCCCAATTTATAGAATTTCTTTTGGAGAAATTACTAAAAATGCTATATTAAATGCATTAAAAAATAAACATGAAATAAATCATAATCTTGTTTCTGCTCAAAAATGCAGAATGGCTATTGATAAAATAACAGGATATTTAGCAAGTCCATGGTTAAGAACCGCATTTCAATCAGTCCAAAATGCTGAAAAAAAGCAAGTTTATAGCGCTGGCAGAGTTCAAAGTCCAGCTGTACGATTGATTATTGATAGAGAAGAAGAGATAGAAAAATTCATACCTGAAGAATATTGGAATATTTTTGCAACTTTAACTAAAAATGATGCTGAGAATAAATTCCAAGCCAAATATAATAAGAAAATATTAAATAAAAATGATGCAAACAAAGTAAAATTAGATTTAGAAGGTGATGATTTTACTATTATTAATATTGAGGCAAAAGAAAAGAAGAAAAATCCATTTCCTCCATTAATTACATCTTCATTACAACAAGCGGCTGGAGCTAAATTTGGACTAAGTGCCGACTTAACCATGAAAATTGCTCAAAATTTGTATGAAAGAGGGTACATTTCTTATATGCGTACTGATTCTGTACGATCATCTCCAGAATCTATAGAAGAATTACGTAATTATTTAAAAAATAATAATTATAGTATTCCTATTAAACCAAATTTATTTACCGCTAAATCTAATGCTCAAGATGGTCATGAAGCTATTAGAGTTACCGATATTGGAAAAGATCCTGAAGATATATTTTTTGAAGACCAAAATCATAAAAAAATATATAAATTAATTTGGGAAAGATTTGTAGCCTCTCAAATGGAGCCGGCAATTTTTGATACGGTTACAGTTTTAATTAAATCTTCTTCTGGACATGAATTAAAAGCTAATGGAAAAACATTAAAATCTTCAGGATGGTTAGCGATAACTCAAGATCAGGATGAAGACGATGATATTACTCTTCCTGATTTAAAAATTGGAGATAAATTAAATCTTATTACTCCAAAAGTAAAGTGTGAACAAAAATTCACACAGCCTTTACCAAGATATTCAGAGGGTGCATTAATTAAAGAATTAGAGAAAAAGGGAATTGGAAGGCCGAGTACTTTCGCTACAATTGTTACAAAAATTAAAGATCGTGATTATGTAGAATTGAAAAATAAAACTTATCATGGAACTGATATTGGTAAAAAAGTAATCGAAAAACTTAAGAAACATTTTAAATTTATAGATTATGATTATACGCTTTTAATGGAAGAAAAATTAGATTTAGTTGCTGATGGGAAATTATCATATGAAGATGCGGTTGATGATTTTTATAAATTATTTGAAAAAGAATTAAAAATAGCTTATCAACATAGAAGTGATGAAGGTAAAACTGATATATTATGTAATAAATGCAAACAGTATAATTTTATAATAATGCATGGCCAATACGGATTCTATCTATCATGTGGTGGAAAACATATAATTGATTGTAAAAATACGGTTTCTTGCACAATTATTGATGGGAAACCAGTTATAAAAGATAATAGAGAAGTTTACGATGGAATCACTTGTCCTAAATGTTCGGGACCAATGACTAAACGTGATGGAAAATTTGGTCCTTATTTAGCCTGTTTAGATATTTCTTGTAAAGGTAATAGTAAAGTTCCATATGGAAAACGGTGTCCAAAATGTGGAAATCATTTATATCAAACAATTTATCAAGAACAAAATGTTTTATTTTGTATGGGATATCCTAATTGCTACCATAGAGAAGATTTAAAAAATGAAGCTCTGAATCCAAATAAATATTCAAAAATTGATGATGTTCCCAAGAAGATTAAAAAAATATTCAAAGCTGCAAAAACTATTAAATAATAAATTTGTTTGCGTCGAGTTCTGATTTACTTTGCACTACTTAAAGTAAGAGGTTCAATTTTAAATATGTCAACTAAAATAAATATCGATACAAAATCTGATCTAAATGAAGATACAATTGAAAGTCAAGAATCTTTAAATAAAAAACGATTTCAATCTCTGATTCCTAGATTTGCATGGAATCAATCTGGGATAGATTATCTAAAAAATAGACCTGAGGCAAATTTAATTGATTTGATGCATTGGGTCAAAAATAATTATTCGAAATATTGTAAATCAAATTCCTCACAAATGGAAGTTTATATACATAATAAAATTGTAATCGATGGCTCCTTTATGCAATTTGCCGAAGAAAACAATATTAAAATTGAATGTTTAATGAGAGATTCTATTGCTTCTTGGAAAACTGATAAGCATGATCATGAGCATTTTATGGCTCAAGGTATTTTTAGAATTTACAATGATAATTTTGATTTTCTTCATTGTGCTTTATTTCATAAAGGTAATCAAAATGAAGATGAAGTATCATTTTTTACGATTGTATCAAATGATGTATTTCAAGATTATGTTGATTTACGTAATCAATATGATAAATGGCTTGTTGCAAGAGACAGGGATCATCTTGAAGTTCATGTAATTGGAGCTGAAGGGTATCCGTATACTCGAGATATGTCTTGGGATGATGTATTCTTGGAAGAAGATTTAAAGGCTGATATTCGAAATTATATTGAAGGTTTTTTGTCTTCCCGTCACATTTATGAAAAAATGAAGGTTAGTTGGAGAACTGGAGCTTTATTTTATGGTTCTCCCGGTTGTGGTAAGACGTCTTTAATTAAGACTATAATTTCTAATTACAATTTTAAGCCTGTTACTGTTCAATCTGGTACCCAAACCAATGATGATACGATCACTGAGGCATTTGAATATGCAGCAAGTCAAGAACCAGCTCTTCTTTATATTGAAGATTTAGATACTTTGCTTGGACAGACGATTAGTTTATCGCATTTTTTAAATATGATGGATGGTGTTTCGACTAAAAGGGGGTTGATGGTAATTGCTACATCAAATGATTTAAGTAAATTAAAAGAATCGGTTACAGATAGACCGTCTCGATTTGATCGTAAATGGGAAATTCCATTGCCGGATAAAGACATTTCTTTTAAATATTTAAAGAAATGGTTCGGGAATATATTAAAGGATGCCGAATTGAAGAAATTAGTAAAAGAAACGTATGAAAATAATTTTTCTTTTGCTTATTTAAAGCAATTATATATTGATTCAGTATATAATGCACTTTCTGAAAAACGTGAAGTTCCTAATCTTAATGATGTAAATATCGTTAAAAAGCGTATGTTGAAGGATAAAGAAAACGTTAAAAATGGATTTGAAACCACTTTAAATAGTGGTGAAATCGGTTTTGGTTGATATTATAAGGAAATAAAAATTGAAAAAGAATATTAAAGTTGAAAAAAATGCATCAGGGTTTCGTCCAATAGATTTATCTTATTTTTCGCCATTAGAAGTTCATGTGCGAAATGGCAGAATTGATGAAGCTACGAAAATTTTTAAATCTATTGTTCAAAAAGAACAAGTTTTAACGTTATATAATGATAAATCTCGTTATGTTAAACCTTCAGTTAAAAAGCGAATGAAATCAGCAGCAGCTCAACAAAGATTAAAAGCGGCTGAAATTAAGCAAAAATTAATTGATTCTGGTGAATATGAAAAACGAAAGCAAAAGAAGGAATTAAAGCGTTCTTCTAATAAGTCAGAAAAGAAGTCAAATGATGATTTATAGAAATAAAAATCGTAATAAACAAGAAAATATTAAACAGGAAGCTTATGTTCCTGAATATCAACGATTGGAAAAAACCCCTATAGCTTTACCTGTTTCTCGTGAAGAATTTAGAAAGCCACCAACTAAGGTAACTCCACAAGTACCACCCCAAGTTAAAATAAATTCTGGTCAAGATGTATCTCCGGCTTGGATGCAATCACGAATTCCAGCAGCTATAATTCAACCAAAACAAACGGAAACTGTAGAATATTCGGTAAAAAATTCATTTTATGATGAGCCTTTAGCTTCTCAGGCTGTTTCTGATTTTTCGTTAGAAAAAGTTGAAGAAATTAATGAAGAAGAAGTTGAGTTGCCCGGTTCAAAAATTCATTATGAAAATAATGAATTACAAAAAGCAGATTTGTGTTCAATTAAAACTGGTGAATTTATTTTCATGTATGATAATGAAGTAATAGCATCAGGAACAATGGAAGAGATTCAATCTGTGATAGAGGAAATTTTAGGTTCCGGGGATTATAATATTTCGGTTGAAAAAATTGTAATTTTAAAGAAAATGAATTTTTATACTGGGGTAATTATTAGTGAGTGAAGACAAAAATCCTAAAAAGGCGTCAGATCTTCTGGTCGAGATGGATCAGAAATTGGACACTATATTAGGAATAGTGAAGAATCAAGATAATTTAATAAAAATTTTAAATAATAAAATTTCTAAAATATCTTCACCGGTTGCTCCATCTAATCAAATATTAGTGGAGCAACCTGACTCTTCAATCAGGTTAAAAACAGAGGTTCAACCTACTAATTCGGTAACTCAATTACCTGGATTAAAACCCGGTGTAACATTTCCTGGTATTCAGCAGAATAATCAATCAAATTTAGTAGAATCAAATAATGATTCTGATGATGATTTTGTAAATGTTGAATATGAATCATTAGTTGGACGAAAAGTAGCTGTTCAACAAAAAATTACATATGCAGATGGTAAAAATATTTGCCTCGCATCTGTTGAAATAACTGGTGGAAATTTAAGTTCCCCTAAAAAATTAAAAACAAATGCTATGGGTAAGTGGATGACAGTATTAGAGCCTGGAAATTATACCGTTTCTGTTATTAAAAATGGAAATAAGACGAAACAAAATGTATCAATTTCTAGTAATTTTGTTGTACCAGAATCTGATAAGCCTGTAGAATTACCTTCAATATCATCATAATAGGGTTTAAATGACAAAAGAAGCAAAGAGTAATAGTGAATTTAGTGAATTTGAGAAAGATTTAAAAATTCTTAATGATGTTAGAGATTCGTTGGTTAAAGAATTTAAAGCATGTAAAGACCCATCATTAAAAATTGGATTAGCTGCACAACTTAATTCAACTATACATGTAAGAGAAGATGTAGAAGTATTTTTAATGAAATTAGGTGGTTATGAGCCTGAATGTGAAGGCTGCTCAGAGTGTGATCCGGGGTATTCAGATCATATTGAGACTAATTGATGAAAATTTATTTAGTATCTGCTTTTGAGCCACAAAATCTTGGAACTGGTAAAATATATGCAATTATTTCTCAAATTGAAGCTCAAAATAAACAATATGATATAAAAATAGACGGAGCATATCCTCAATTAACACCATCAGATGATATTATTAAAGAATATCGTAAAATTCAATTAGAATTATCTGAAGAAAATAAGGATGCTCAAGAAAGAGCTAGTAAGTATTTTACTACAGCTTTTTATGAACAATGTAAAAATTTTTATAAATCTTTACATAAAGCTTCAATAGAGGAAAATATATCTATGATGGAACTATTGCCATTTAAAGATGGTGATAGTTTAGTTTCAAATGAAAGATTTGGAATGTCTAATTATAGATCTATTGTCGCTGGTGTTTTGAAAAAAATTGGTTACGAAGTGATCCTAAAATAGGAATTTGTATTTTGGTAAAAAAAGAAGTTAAATTAGTTTATAATAAAATTAAACGAAATCTTAGTAAAAATAAAGAAATTATTGATATTAATTCTTCTATTTTTGATGTAAAGAAACATTTGGATACAAATCTTTCCAATGTAGAAGTGATAAAAAATGCTGTAAATTTTATACATCGAAAAGGTAGAAATGATTCTTCAGACGCTCCGATGGAAGAATTATTAAACTCCTTGCCAGCAGAAAATCTGAGAGAATTAGAAGGTGATTTTTCTAAAAAACTTACATTTAAAGATGTTCATTCTCTTTGTAAAATGCGTAAAGAATATGATAACTTAATTGAAAATAGAGATTCCTTAATTAGAAAAGAAAAAATTTTAAATATTGAACTTTTACAGACAAAAATTAAATTATTATTAAATGAATAGAAATAATTTTTCATTATTGTGATTTTAGTTTAATAGTTTTCCAGTTTCATGTGATGAAATGATAATAAAAAATATAATAGAATGAAATTTAATTTAATAATAATGGACCCACCGTATGCTTTTTCTGATAGATTGACTATGAGTAAAACAAAGCGCGGGGCAGAATCTCAATATAAATCTATTTTAACCTGTGACGATATAATTAATTTAAATATAAAAGATTTAGCTGAAGATAATGCTATTTTGGCTTTATGGGTACCGTCAACATTAATTGATGTTGGATTATCAGCCATGGAAAATTATGGATTTGATTTTAAACAAACATTTATTTGGGTAAAATCTAAAAATGAACCTTTAATTAAGTTAAAAAAACAAGTCAAAAAAGCATTAAAAGAAAAAAACGATCAACAAGTATTGGATTTGATTGATAATTTTGATTTAAATGATACGATGAAATGTTATTTAGGAAGATTTTTTCGTCAAACTCATGAAGTCGCTTTAATTGGTAGTAGGGGAAAAACTTCAAATGATCGAAAAAATAAATCTCAAATCTCAGTATTTTTCGGTCCTAATCCTAAACATTCTGAAAAACCTTATGTTTTACATGAACGTTTAGAAAAAATGTATCCAAATTATAATAAAAAATTAGAAATATTTGCCAGAAAAGATTATAAAGATTTTATCTGTGTTGGAAATGAAATCCCTGCGCCAAACGAATATAATGGTGATGTAAGAGATGCTATTGAAAAGTTGATAAAACTATGAAATTAGATAGAAAAATATTTGATGATATCGAACATCATAAAACAAGTTTAAAATTTTTAGTAGCTAAATTAAATACAAGAATAAATGAAATATATAATGATATATTTCCTCTATTTAATAGAGAGCAGCGGAATATGTATTTTAAAGAATGTATATTCGGTTATAAATATATTCAATTAGAAATTGATGATTTTGATTGTTATAGAATGATGATTATTCATAATAATGAAGAAATTAATTTAAATCAAATGTTTCCTATTGATTGGTTATTTTCATCTTCTTTTGAAGATGATACGATTGATGGTATTGAAAAATATAATACTAAAATGAAAAAGCAGTATAAAACTAGTCCATTAAAAAGTAAAGCTGAAATTGAAGAAATAACGAAGAATATTAAAAATAAATTATCGCCGGAAGAATTAAAATTTATATCATTTAAAAAATAAAATTAATACATACATTAAATGTATATAAATTATTTAATACCAATTAGATTAGATTTATATGAATTTATTTATAAATCATATAAAAGTAGAATATTTTTAAATTATAAAGTAATTGATAACTTAATAGAAGTAGATGAATATTATTTAAATAAATATTATTTTGGGGCTAAAGAAATTAGTTATTGTGTAATAAAAATTTCCAATAATCTTTATTATGGATATGATGAAAAACTTAACATTAAAATGATTAGAAAAATTTGGAAACATGAAGAAATTTTAACTGTAGTTGACGCACTAGTATATAGTATAATTCAATAAATAAATGAAATGTCTTTTATTAAATTCAGCTTATGAAGGGTTAGCTTTTATACCTGAAATTAAAGGTCTCAAACTCTACTTCAATGATAAAGTAGAAGTATTATCTAATTGGGACGAAGAAATTTCATGGACTTCGGGGTCTATGAAAATTCCAGCTGTAATTAAATTAAAATATTATATTAAATTCATTCCTAAACGAGTGCCATTTAATAGGATGGCCGTTTTTCGCCGAGATCTATACGCTTGTCAATATTGTAATAAGGTTGGTACATCGAACACTTTAACTATTGATCATATAATCCCTAAATCAAAGGGAGGATTGCATGATTGGTTAAATACTGTAGCTTGTTGCGAAAAATGTAATTTTTATAAAGATAATCGAACTCCAGAAGAAGCTGGAATGAGATTGATAAATAAGCCACATGTTCCAGATTTACGATTGAAAAATCTTCTTCCGGAAATGCAAACGGTTCATAAAGATTGGGAATTTTGGTTAAAATGAAAAATTTAAAATTAATTGATTCAAAAAAATCTCAAATTGAAGATGTATATAAATTAATTTTTGAAGATGATGATGTTCTTGAAGTTTCCTATATTAGAAAAGGAGATGGAAAAGATATTTTATGCGTTCCAAGTCAGACTTCATGCAATCTCAAATGTGTTTTTTGCCATCTCACAGGACTAGGCATCAAAGCAAAAAATTTAAATTCTGAAAGAATTATCAATTTAATTGAAGCTTCATTGAAATATCAACTGCCAGCAAATAAAACTTTATTAATTAGCTATATGGGTGCTGGTGATGGTTTAATGAATTTAGATGGTGTCTTAGGCTCAGCCCTTCATATGCGAGACCATAGTTCTTTTGAAGATATTAGAAATCAATATAATACAATACGATTTGCTATTTCCACCATTATACCTAATGAAATTAAATTTAATCAATTCAAGAAATCAATTAAGCAACATAAATTAGACTTTAAGCTACATTGGTCTTTACATTCTTTGGATTCTGTAAGTAGAAAAAATTTAATGCCAGCAGCTTTAAATATTCCCGATGCATTAAAAATGATTGATAATTATATAGAAGAAACAGGAAATCCAGTAGAAATTCATTATACGTTGATGGATGAAATTAATGATAGAGAAGAAGATTTAAATAATTTTATTAAATATGTAAGTAAAAAACCTACAATTAAATTTTTAAAGTTTGCCGAAAAGAAAAATGAACCATTAATGCGTGGTTCAAAACGAGTAAATTGGTTTAAATCCGAATTAGAAAAAAATGGATTTAAAGTGGAAGTTTATAGTCCTCCGGGTTCAGATATTGGCTCGAGTTGTGGTCAATTTTTACTAGATCAATATGTTAAATAGCAATATTTTAGCATTATATCTATGAAGAATGTTATAAAAGCTTACTCGGTTAATTGTGAAACCTGTAATCGTGAAGTACATAATTATCAAATTAGACCTGCAAAAGTTGGTTCTAGAGTTTTAAATTTATGTACAATTTGTCATGCTTCAACTGACGCTTATAAACAATTTGTGCAAGCGGCAAAAATATTGAATGAATTACATAGAGTTGGTCAATTAAATAATGATCCTCAGGTAATTGTTGAGCCTATAGAACCAAATATTAATGCAGCCGTAAATTTATTAAAACGTATGGATTCTAATTACTTCGTTGGAATTAAAAAGATAGTAGCTGGACCAGAAGCTAATTATGGACACGTATCTTCAAAAGAACCTGATATTATTCATATAAATTTAAACAGAATATTAAATGAAACTAAAAAAGATGATTCTAAACGTAATTTAGTTATTAATATTGCTATTTCTATTGCCCATGAAGCCGGACACGTAAAATCTTTTGATGGAGAAAAATTCGTTGGTGGCGAATCTCCGGCTCAAGCAGAAGAAAATAAAGTCTCTAATTGGATAAAAGCTAATGAAAGTAAATTGCAAGATTTATTTGCATGAGTTTCGATCGATCAAATGATCCTAAATATATTTCTTGGGCAAAAGCTGTTAAAGTAAAATTTGATTATAAGTGTGTAATTTGTTTTGCAGATGGAAATAGAGTTTATTTAGAATCACATCATTTAAATTCCTGGGACTGGGATATTCAAAATCGTTACAATTTAGATAATTCTGCGTGTTTATGTGAATTTTGTCATAAAAAATTCCATCAGATTTTCGGATACGGTAATAATTATAAATATCAATTTGAGCAATTTAAAGAAATATATAAAATTTTTCAGAATTTGATCTCGAGTGCAAAAGAAAAAAGCACTCTATAAATGTGTCTATATTAAAAAGAGATTTCATTTTATGTCCAATAAAATAAATGATCCTTCGTTTGTAAAAATTTTTAAAAATCGTGAATCGGCCAAAAAAGCTTTAACTATTTTGGTTACGGCAAAAGATAGCAATTTTACGAATAAACAAATAATGGAAATTCCTTTTTTTAAAAATTTGTTTGATGAAGATTATTTAAAATTTACTAATTCAAATCAATTAGAATGGCGTATGAAAAATATTGCCAGGGATTTAAAAAAGATTCCATTTGATTTATTAAATAATGATTGGCATGAATTTAAAGAATTTTTCGAAAAAACTAGACGAAAATCTAAATTAGATTTTATAAATAAGAAAGAAATAATAAATGTTTGATTTAATAGAAGAGATAGATAAATTATCTGAACATGATCAAGATAAAGTTAAAGATTTTATTGAATTTATTAAATACAAAGAATTTAATAAATACAAATCTTCTCTAAATTCAGTAGAAGAGTTAACTTCTAATAAATTGAATAGTAATATTTTATATTCTATAAATCCTAATCTGCCCGAATATCTAAAAATAGATATTGATTATATAGAGACCACATATTTATTAGCATCTTTCTATTTTAGAAATAGAGATCGGCCTGTGTCATTTCCAGTAGAATGGTTTAATGACGCTTTTTATGACGATCAGTGTTCGATTAAATCATTATATATTAAATTTCGGCCAGGTACAAATAAAATTGATAAAATCGCTCTTCCTGAAAAATATCTATCTGAATTAGGTGCAGTAGAGTCGAAAAAGAGAATTTTAATTATAAAAGCTAAAAAAGCTGCTGATTTTGTTTCTGTACCTCAATCAGTTTCAATTCCACAGCAAACATCAACTGCTTTTGTCAAAGATATTCTTGAAAAAGTTGAAGATAATAAGTTTATAACTTGTTCAGTTGCTAAAAATGACCCAATGTTTGATGATCTTTATCTCTTTAAAGAAGATCGATTAAGATTAGCTAGGGTTGCGGAAACATTGGTATTTTTTATTGATTCTATGAGAAATGCTCGGTATCAATGGAATTCTCAATATTTTCATGGATGTAAGCATGATTTTACTGATATTAAACCTGAATTATCTGGATTGTCTACAGGGAAAACTTTAGATGTTAAGGCTCACTTTCATAAAAATGATCGTTTACAGTTAAGTGATTATACGTTAAAGAATGTTGATGCTGATATTATTTTATCTGTCTTAGTAGAAGAAACAGATACCTCATATGTTGGTACAATTTGTGGTTGGATAACTAAAGAAGAATTTATGGCAAAAACAAAGCCTTGGTCATATAATGAAACAGTTACATTACGTTCTATGGAAATTCATGAATTAAATAACCCACACGTACTTTTTTAAAAAAAATGATTAAAATTAATCCTGATATTGTAATTCAATTTCTAAATGAAATTCACAAGTTAGACCCCGAAGTACTAGAAAAACTTATTGATTTTCGGGTTCCAGTTAATGAAAAATTAGCCTGGCATGAAACAGTGCAGGTTGTGAATGATGGAACGGAAGAAGTTCCTACATATAAAGTTGGTTTATTAGGAATAATAAACGGATTATGTGGAATTGATGAAGATGGTTACGGGCTAGTTACCGCAAGTTATGAATTCGATCAAACTGCCCACAAAGAAAAGTTAGTCGGATTTATAAATAGAAAAAATATTAAATCATTTGAGTGGAAATGAAAATAAGTATGAATTTTTTCGAAAATTTTAATACAGAATTTGTTCGCAGGCATGATTTCTATAGTGATGAATTAAATGTATTCTTTAAAAATTGGAATAATATTTATTTTAAAAATATTCCTGAAGCTTGGATTATAGTAATTGATTCAATGTTAACAGAATTAGCTGAAATAAATGTTAAACCAGATTATGTAGAACAAGAATTTGGACAATTATTAATTCTATATAAATTAGATAATTTTCCTAAAACTGATGAAGATAAAGATATTATTCGAAAAGCTATGGAAAAAATAAAATTAATTGATGAAGATTTATACTTATTTTTTGATATAGAACCAGAGCAATTAGAATATTTATATTTTAAAACACTTGGTGCCGCAGCTCCTCTTTATAATTAAGGATTTAATTTTGAACGATTGGCAAAAAAAAATATTTTCTGTAGTAGGATTAATTATTTTAATTTCTGGTTTATTATTAGTTATTAAATATCAAAGAGATATAATTAATAAACAAGCTATAATTCAAAATTCTCTTGTAGAAATGAAAAAAATACAAGGGGATGTAACTAGAAATCAGACTCAGTATGCTACTCCTGAAGATATTAATAAAATTGCCAATAGTTTAGATCTAAAATTAGGTCCGATTAAAGATGATTTAAATTCATTGAAAGCTCACATTACCGGAATTCAAACTATTTCTGTGAATTCTGATGGAGTTAATAAAACTAATTTAAATTCTACTTCTGTAACGCCTAGAACGGATATTCCTAAAAATGAACCTGTAGATGAATTTGGATATCAAAGAAATGCTCAAAATTTAACGTTATCTGAAACTTTTGGAAAAAATACTATTCCTGTTGGTAATGTTACTTTTAAAGCATGGCAAAAAGAACCATGGAGTGTTTTACAATATCCTAGAAAATATAGTGTAATTAATGTTCTAGGTACGGATGAAGATGGAAAAACTTATACATATTCTAAATTTGCCGTAGAGACGAATGGTAAAGTTTATAATTTGGATATTAATGATGCCAAATTAACTGAACTATTACCTGAAAATAAATTTAGATTTTCTCCAAGATTATTTATGGGTGGTGATTTTGGAGTATCATTATTAAAACCACAATTTGAATTTGTACCTAATTTAGAATTAATGTTATTTTCTCGTGGAGTTACATCTACGTATCCAAGTTGGTTATTTTTAGGATTGGGATTAGGGTATAATACAGCTGGCAAAAATGTTTTATTTATGGTTTCACCGGTTTCTTATAATGTTGGACAATTTATACCATTTATGAAAAATTTATATTTGTCTACTGATATAGGGATTGATGTACATGGTGATTTTGCAGTTTTGGGTGGAGTTAAAGTAGGTTTGTAATATTTTCGTATATTAATGTAAGCTAATTTTAGGAGTGAAAAATGTTACCTGATTGGCTAATTAAAAAAATAGACAAACCGAAAGAAAAATTTATTCAAGAAGAATTAAGGATTGAAGAATATCCTCTTCCATATAAAAAAGAAGAAATAAAAGAAGAATTTAAAGTTATAATAATAGATTTATTTTAATTAACTCTATAAAAGGAAGAATGATAGAGTCACGAAATCAAATTTTAAAAGCATTATCAAAAGATATTTCTCGTAGATATATTTCAATTTGCCGCCTCCAATCTGATGGTAGGTTAGAATTAGATAAAGCTTGTTTATCGATATTAAACCCGAAAGATAACGAAGAATTTTCAATTATAGATGACAATAGTTCTATAATTATCGTTAGAGAGCCGTTAGATATCCATAAAAATAAAGTAATTTCTAAAGCTGTATACAAAGCCGCTAGAAAAAGATTAGTATTACCTTCTTCTGTATTAAAGATTTTATTATGCTGTAAAATAGGAATTAAAGCTTTTAAATATTCAAATGAGACTGCTTTAGAATTTGAACCTTATATTGAATCTCCTCCGGATTTAATATCTTTAAATTTATCTAATATTGACGAATTAGCTCCTTATGTACTTAGATCTTCTAGGTCTATTTTGCATATAGATATTTTTGATCGAAAACAAAAAATTAATCATTCTGGCACAACTTTTAAAATTTTGGGCGAATATTGGTTAAATAGTTGGCACCAATCAGTACTTGATTTAGATTTAAATTATATTAAATGTATTAAAGATAATTGTAAATATTGTGAACAAAAGAGCACATATCCACTATCTAAAACAATTATTTCATATCCTGTAATAGCATATGAGCAGGGTCACTATGCCCGTCCTGGATTAATTTCTTTTCATACTTCTATTAGAAATACTAGTACCACTACAATACACATAGATTTAAAAATAGCCTGTAAAGAATGGGCTAAAAAATGTGGAACTGTGGAGCAATATTATAAACGAGGAATAATCGATTATACTGGCACACAGCTTTTCAAAATCGAGAACAATGAACTTGGTGAGATATTAATATCTGAGATAAATGACGTTCAAAATAGCCAAATTACACAAGAAGAAAATGGCTTAATGCGTTTAGCATTAAAAGAATTAATGGATACAGTTACTAACTATAAACCGTAAGGACAATAAAACAACTTGAACAATTTTCAAAATAATAGCAAAAAACGAGACGTAACTTTAATTAATAATCAAATTAGATCAGCAAAAGTACAGTGTATTGATCATTTGCAGAATAATTTAGGATTAATTGAAACTTACAAAGCTCTTCAAATTGCTAGGGATAATGAGTTAGATTTAGTACAAATTTCTTTTAACGCTAAAGAAAATGTACCAACTTGCAAAATTTTAGATTATGGTAAATATAAGTACCAAATTTCTAAAAATCAAAAAATGGCTGCAAAAAAGCAACGAGAATCTGAAATTAAAATTAAAGAAATAAAGTTGCGGCCATCTACAGAAATTAATGATCTAAAAGTAAAAGCTGCAAAAACTCAAGAAATATTGGACGATGGTGATAAAGTTAGGGTAAATATTGTATTTAAAGGTCGAGAAGTTAATTATAAAGAAATAGCTTTTGAACAATTTAATACATTCATTCAGTTAGTTGAAAATGCTGATGTAATAGAAAAACCGTCATTAAATGGTAAAATTCTTACTGCTTTAATTGGTAAAAAAGCTGCATGATAATTACTGACGAAAAATTACTTCGCGTAAAATGTGAAAATGTTTTACCAGAAGAAATCGGGTCTTTAATAGATCAACTGGAAAGAGAACTAAAAAGAGCTGGTAACGGGATTGGTTTAGCTGCTCCGCAAATTGGTATAGCTAAAAATGCTGCAATAATTCGAATTAATCAAAATTATTCTATGAATTTAATAAATTGTAGAATAGAAAAAGGTTATGATGAAGAAATTTTTGAAGATGAAGGATGTTTATCTTTTCCTGGTAAATATGTAAAAACATTACGATATTCAGAGATTTATGTTGTTGATAACTTAGGAGAGGTAAATTCGTTTATTGCTCAAGGATTACCAGCAGTTGTAATACAGCATGAATTAAATCATTTGAATGGAATTTTGTTGCCAGATTTAGAAATAAAACAAGCAGTTAAATCAAAAGTTCGGCCAAATGATCCTTGTTCTTGCAATTCAGGTAAAAAAGCAAAACGATGTTGTTTTAAATAGGAAGTAATATGAATAAAGATAATGATGAATTAGAAAAAATTTCAGCTGAAGTTAAAAAACTATCAGAAGATAGAGATCTTTTTGATGCACTTTTAGCAGAACTATTATTAAAAGTTAATACAGTAGAAAAAATATTAATTGATAATAAAATTATTTCTATTGAAGAATATAATAAAGTGTTTACTAATTCTGTTAATAAAATGACTGATATTTTAAACCAAACTAAAAAAATTCCAGAAGGTCAAGTAAATTGATTAAATTAGAAAAAGCTGAAGATTTAAATGTAAGTAATGGTCTTTTTGCTATTAAATTTACTGCTGAATGGTGTGGTCCGTGTAAAAAACAGCAGCCAAATATTGATAAGATGGAAGAAGAATTTCCAAATGTTCAATTTATTTCTATTGATGTTGATTTAATTAAGGATTTTAATACAACTTATAATGTAAAATCGTTGCCTTTATTAGTCTTAGTTAAAGATGGAGTTGAAATAAATAGAATTGTAGGGATGACATTAGTAGCACCGTTGAGAACTGCCTTTATAAATTTCACTAAATAAATAATTTTACTGATATATTTTAGTTGATAAGTTTTGTTAAAAGAAAGAGGATAATATGGCTGATGAAAAAGAAGTAAAGAAATTTGAATCTGAATTAATTTGGGATGAAATTAAAGATCTTAGTATTGATATGTTTGGTTTACCTAATCAAAAAATATCGCAATATGTAACTCCAATTAATAAAATTCCTGGGAGTAAATTGTATGTAAAGATATCAGTATCGTCCGTAATTACGTCATTAGAGAATGCAATTTCTCATAAATTTGATGTAAATCAGGGTGATACGTATATTACAATTGAGCGAAAAGCAGCACAGCCAGTAGAAATTTCTGATGTTTTGCCGAATCGTTCAAAAAAGACTAAGTAATTTTATTTTAAATAAAATGGCTGGAATTTGTAGTAGAAAATATCCTCATGCTATTTATTGGTATAAAAAGGGTACAGAAATTCTACATAGAGAAGATGGACCAGCTATAGAGCAGACCAATGGAACTAAATTATGGTATCAAAATGGATTATGTCATAGGATAAGTGGTCCAGCTGTAGAATTTTATGATGGTGCTAAACATTGGTATCAAAATGGAGAACGTCATAGAACGGATGGCCCGGCGATAGATAATAATATCTATGACGGGAACAAAGATTGGGATTATGCTGATCAAGAATATTGGTTATATGGAAAATATTATCCAAATATTAAAACTGACGAAGAATGGATTATATTTCAAATAATAAATTAATATGATTAAAGTATATTTTGAAAAAAATAAATATGGAACTATTTGTTGGTATAAAGAAGGAACTAAAATTCCTCATAGAGAAGATGGTCCAGCTAAAGAATATTCAAATAGATCTAAAGAATGGTACTATGATGGAGAACTCCATAGAGCAGATGGTCCAGCTATAGATTATATTGATGGATATAAAGAATATTGGTTAAATGGATTATGTCATAGAAAGGATGGCCCAGCAATAATATTGAATGGAAGTGGATATTATTATCTGAATGATAAATATTATCCAAATATCACTACAGATGAAGAATGGTTGATATTTCAAATAATTAATTAATATGACTAAAGTATATTCAAAAAAAGACGAATATGGAAATATTCGTTGGTACAAAACAGGTACAAATCTTCTTCATAGGGAAGATGGTCCAGCTTTAGAATGGAATGATGGAACAAAATGGTGGTATCAAAATGATAGACGCCACAGAACAGATGGCCCTGCAATAGAATATATTAATGGATTTAAATATTACTATTTAAATGGGAAATATTATCCAGATATTAAAACCGATAAAGAATGGATTATATTTCAAATTATAAATTAAATGACTAAATCATATTGTGGAAAAAATGAATATGGAAATATTTATTAGTTTAAAGAAGGTACGAAAATTTCTCATAGTGAAGATGGACCAGCTATAGAATATAATGATGGAGAAAAAGAATATTGGTTAAATGATATTTGTTATCCAGACATTAAAACTGATGAAGAATGGTTAATATTTCAAATAATTAATTAATATTTTAAATTATCGATATATTAAATAATCAAGGCTAAAATATGAATATTAATACCATAATAGGAATTATCGAGCGTTTACGTGGGTGAGTTGTATCTTATACTTGGATGTTTTGGAAGGAATGATGATGGATTTGTAAGCTGTTCTAGCTGTGAAAACAAAATCCTAAATGTAAACGCTCGTCTTGATAAATATAACGAAATTATGGACTATTTGGAAGCTTGCCGTCTTTTTGACAGACCGATTTTTGAATATAGTACTATAGCTCATTTTATTAAAAATATGCAGGATAGATACGATCAAATAGCCGTTGGTCGTAGATTATGGTCAGAAAAACAGTATAATCTTTATTTAAAATTTATTGCCGAACATAAATTATGCGGATGTTACGTTAAATTAGCGTTATTAGACCAAAATACGGTCGAAAAACTCACTCCTGAAGAAAAAGGAGTAATTATTAAAGCTCAAAAAAATGAAGAATTAAAAATTAACCCCAAAGTTAATTTAAAATTAATCAAATTTCGTAGATAATAATTTAGCATAATAATACAACCCGCAGGAGCAATAATGAATTCTAATTCAGATGAAGAATATTTTATTTTGGCCGGACTTGAAATTCTCGAGTCCAGGAAAAGTTCTTCTAAATCTATTCATTGTTATGGATGCGGTAATTTAATTAAATCTGGATCTTTGTTAGTTTGTGCCGAATGTTTATCTGGCGAATGTGAAACATTTGAAGAATTAGCAATTGATGATTAATTTCGTATACATATGTGACACTTTTTAAGAATCCATTAATAATACATCTTTTAATTGTAAAATGTCAATTAAATTATTTAGAATCCATTTTAGACACAAATGATTCTGATGAATGGCCGGAAGGTTATTATGGAGAAATTTTATTAGCCACAGATAGATTTTATCGAATTCGTGACAAATTAGTTAAAATTTCTTCAGAAGATTCAATTGATAAAATATTATGGATGTTATATAAAAATGCAGGAGAATGTTAATGGTAAATGAATTAGATTTAATAACAGCATTAGATGAATCTTTAAAGTTATCTTTTGAAGAAACTAATAATTTTTATTTTAAAGTTAAAAATGTAATTGAAAATTCTACTCCAGATGAAGCTTCGAGAGTTATTTTAGCTTCTGTTGTAGAAATATTAAATAAATCAAACGAGAAAATTAAAGATAAATTACTTCCAGGACCAGATGGTGGAGTTAAAATTGTTAGTGGTCTTTTTAGACGAGTACCTTCCTGATATCAATATTTTCTTATAATATTATGAGAAAAATTGCTGAAAAAAACATTTCAAATAGAAATAGAGCCATTAGAAAAGCTTTGTTAGCTAGATTATTAAAGCAAAATGAAAATGGTGAAATAAGTAATTTACAACATCCAGGAAGAATTACAAAAGAATATATCTCTCCAATAGATAGAAGTTCAAATAATTATGGATATATGACTATGAGCGAAATGGGCTCTGGATCTTCAATTGTTTCATAAAAGGATATTTAAATGCGTACAGTAACAGAAAATTTAAAAGAACGATTAGTTGCCCAAGCTGAAGAGGCTAAACTTCAAGGTTTAACTAAAACAGCCGCTCATTTAATAAATCAAGCTGAAAATGTTGAAGTTAGAGCTAATTTACAATCTTACACATATTCTAATGAAGATTTTCAGAATGATGTGGAAGATTCAATTTGGAAAGCTGTCATTCGATTTGCTGATTTCCATAATGCGTCTATAGATGCAATTCAAGCTCAAGATATTGTTGAAAAAGTAGCAAAAGATTTAGTATCAGAATTAAGAGCAAAAACTGGAATGAGTCATGGTATTGGAGCTTTTGAGCCTACAGTAGCTGGAGAATCAAGACAAACCTTAATTTTATCGGTTGAAGAAGATGAATGAAAAAGTAAAGTTAGATAATACTAAATCAAGATTTGCAAAAAAAGCAGAAGAGCAAAAAAAGCAAGAAGCTCAATTTGATCAATCTGTAGATGATTATCAAAAAAATCAAGCGGCTCTTGTTAAAAAAGCTAGTGAATTATCTTCACAATTTATGTCTTATATAAAGGACCAAAGGCTTAATTTACCGGAAAATAAAGGTCCAGTTTTAATCGAAATGGAAAAACAAATCTGTAAAGAACTTACGGATTTATCATTAGAATTAAATCAAGATCAAAGTCAACCGGAGGGAATTGGTTCGGCTGGCATGATTTTATTATTATTAAAAACTGTATTAGTACAGAGGGATTTTATAAATGAATTGCGTTATGATATTTCTAAATTAAAGAAAAATTCGAGTGCGTCTGGTAATGGCGAATAAAATTTTAGATATAGATTATATTTTAACTCTCCTTTCGGATGAAAAAGAGAGTTATTCACAATATGTAAGCATTTGCGAGAAATACAAAATACAATTGGATCCGATAGTGACAGCTGTCTCAATAGCGAGGCAGGAGATCTTATTGAAGATTCTGGATGGGAAATCGAATCAGATTCAATTTCATCCATAGAGGAAAAATCTAAAGAATTTGAATGGAAATTAATTAAATTAGCTAATCAAAAGGTTGATTTAATGAATATATTCAAATCATTGAATATATCATTTAGTAATATTATTTATAGTCCTAGTGGTTGGACTCATAATACAAATTGCCCTTTTAAAGACCATAATGATCAAAGTCCATCATTTTGGTATAATTCCGTAGATAACTTTTTTAAGTGTCACGGATGTCAAAAAGGCGGTGGAGCTGTTCAATTTTTATCATTTTTTAATAATAAACCGCAAATTGAAATAGCTAAAGATTTACTAGCTAAGTATGGCGATTTAGAAGATGTAGTTGAAGAAATTGATGACGAATTAAGAAAAAAAGTTGATAATTTAATATTAACATCTTCTGAATATTTTAAAAATTTTATGAAAACTCATTCAGATGAGCCTAAATTATTAAATTTTGCTGAAAATTTATTATGGAGTTTAGATATTTATTTGGAACGGTTAAATTTAGCCAAAAATAATATCGAGATAGAAAATTTAGAAGCCAGAATAAATATTATGAAAAGAAAGTTGGCTAAATTTGAGTAAAACATTAATTATTGGCGACGTCCATATAGGAAAAGGCTTATCTTTAGGTAAGCCTGGTATCGGAAATGCCTTTAATAGCCGTATAAATGATCAAATTCGGCTATTAGACTGGATTATTGATGTTATTGAAGAAAATCAAGTTGATAGAGTTATTTTAACTGGTGATATTTTTGAAGATACAAGGCCTGAGTTTTATTTATTTAAAATATTTATTGATTGGTTAAAACGATTAGAATTACAAAGTGTAGATTGTCATATTATTTCTGGAAATCATGATATAAAACGTTCTGGAAATGTATATTCTTCTGTTTTAGATATTATTTCTAGTTTAGATTTTGAGCATATTTTTTATCATAAATCTTTAACAACAGTACATACTCCTGGCGTTTCTTTTACTCTTTTGCCATATAAAGATCGTAGAGGGATGAATGCTGAAACGAATACTCAAGCATTAAAATCTATAGAAGATTGTATTAGTTATGAAGTTTCAGGTATTCCTCATGATGATATTAAGGTTTTAGTAGGACATTTAGCTTTAGAAAATTCCATATATGTTGGTGATGAAATTGATGATTTTCAAAATGAATTAATTTGTCCATTATCTTTATTTTTAAATTATCAATACACTTGGATGGGACATGTTCATCGTCCTCAAATAGCCAGTTATAAACCTCATATAGCCCATATTGGAAGTCTTGATTTATCGGATTATGGTGAAACAAATCATACAAAAATTTTGATATTATTTGATCCTAATCTTGAAGACCATTTTAAAGAAATTCCTGTTCCATCTAGGCCTTTACGTAGATTAAAAATTTCTATACCAGAAAATAATGATTCTACAGAATATGTTATTGAAGCAGTTAAGACTCATAATGAAACATTAAATTATAAAAATGCGTTAGTTAAATTAGAAATAACGATAAATGGGGAACAAGTTGGAGTTGATAAGAAAAAAATCGAAGAATTTATTTATTCTTTAGGTGCTTTTTATATTTCCAATATTTCCGAGTCGAGAAATATTTCTGTAGTAACTCAAGAAAAAAGAGAACTTGTTGATAATACTGTAGATCCTAAATCTGCAATTAAATTATATGCTTCGTCTATGACATTTAAAAATGATGATGAAAAAAATGCTTTTATAAAAGAATGCTTTCTAGTTATAGATGAGTACAAAGAAAGTGGTAAATAATGCTTCCTAGACGAATTTATATGTTAAATTTTATGGGTCATATCGAAACTGATATTGATTGTACCAAATTTAATTCATGTTTAATTGTTGGAAAAAATAAGAAAAATCCTAATATTTCCAATGGAGTAGGCAAAAGTACGATTTATAAAGCTATAGATTTCGTTTTATATGGTGAATATGCATGTGATAAAATTGAAGAAATTATTCGAGATGAAGCAGAACTTTGTAAGGTGATTTTTGAATTTGAATTAGAAAATGCAATTTATCAGATTATTAGACAAAGATCTAAAAGCGGAACTCATATATATTTAAATCAATTTATTGGTGATAAATGGGAATCTTTAACTGCAAAAACTAATACGCAAACAGAAGCTGAATTACATAAATTAATTAAAATATCATATAAAGCATTTAAAAATTCAATTTCTTTTGCTCAATCGGATTTAGAAGGAATTTGTTCAGCTACGCCGGATAAAAGAAAAGAATTATTAAAAGAGCCGTTAAATATTAGTATTTATAACAAATTTCACAAAATAGCTAAAAAACGATTAGATGATCAGAATAAAGAATTAGATAGAAATAATTATGGAATTCAAGCCTTAGGTTCGCCAGAAAAAGAATTAGAAGAAATATTTAATAAAATTAAGATAGCTGAAAATGAAATCTTATTAAAACGTAAACAATATGATGATTCTCAAAATGAATTAATTAAGAAAAAAGTAGAATTATCAGAATTACAAAAATTAATTAAATCGGAATCTACTGATATTAACGCTCAATTACTTGAAGTTAAGCAAAGAATTAGAGAAGTTGAAACTGAATTATCTAGAACTAATTCAGAACATTCTTCATCTTCCAAAAAAATGGAAGAATTTAAAAAAGATTTAGCGTTAAAATTATCAGGATTGCAAGATAAAGTAGATAATTTAAAAAAACTTAAATCTGAAGAATTAAGAACACCATTAACTATACAAAATGAGTTAGATTCATTTATTGAAAAAGAGCAGCGTGGTAGAGTTTTAATCGCAAAATTAGAAGCAGATAAAATTAAGTTCAGCCAATCTATTCCAGAAATTGGCGAATGTGTAATGTGTTTTCAAGAAATTACCAATAATCATCGCGAAAAATGTCTGGAAGAAGCTAATAAAAATCTTGAAACCGTATTAAATGAATTAAAAAAATACAATGACGGTATGGAAAAATGTATTTCTAGACGTAAAAAATTAGAATTAGAGCAACGTGAAACTGCTAAAAAATTAGCTCAAATTGATTCTATGGAGCTTGAAATAGCTAATTGGAAAAATAATATAAATAAAACTCAAGAATTAGTTAATCAATATAATGGCACAATAGATTTAAAAAATACAGATTTATTAAGATTAAATTCATCATTAGAATCTTTAAAAGCCAAACAAGTTATTCTTGTAAATAATTTAAAAAAGACTAATATAAATGAATTAAATATTAAAATTGATAATATTAATATTTTAATATCTAAACTTGAAAATGAAAATAAACAATTACTTCAACAAATTTCTTCAGCTGACACTTTATTAGGTATTTTAAAAGAGAAGAAAGTAAATACTGAAGAAAATATTTTAAAACTAAAAATATTATTAAATGAAAAAATAGATATAGAAAATAAAATATCTTTACAAATTAAAGTTGTAAAAGCTTATTCTTCTCATGGAATTCCTTCGTTAATTATAAATACAATTTTAGATGATCTGCAAATTGAAGCTAATATGTTATTGGCTCAATTACGTCCCAGCCTTCAATTTCAATTTAAGTTAGACAAAAATGATGAAGACGTTTTAGATATTATTTATAAAGTTCATGATAAAGAAAGAAGTTATCGTTTGCTTTCAGGTGGGCAAAAGATGATGATTAATATTTGTATGAAATTAGCTTTATCTAAAATTATTCAAAGAAGATTAGGTGTTGATATTAAGTTTATTTTATTAGATGAGGTAGATCAATCTTTAGATAAATCTGGTGTAGATGATTTAGCCGAAGTAATTAAAAAATGGCAAAATAACTTTAAAATTTTCCTAATTACACATAATAGAGAATTAAAAGAAAAATTCTCTGATTTTATTATTGTTGAAGGAGAAGATAGGCAAGGAAGTAAGGCTCATTATTCTACAAGTTGGGATGAAGTATAATGGGATATAATTTTTTAATATTATTTATAATTTGGCTTTTAATTGCATAAAAATATGATTAAGAATATTTATTTTATTTTTCTTTATTTTATTATTATTGCTGTTAGTGTAAATTCAATTGCCCTATTTAGCGTTTGTTTACTGTTTATAATTACATTTTTATATTTAGTAATAAATTTAAAAAATTGGAATAAAATATGATAATAGGAATTAGTGGAAAAGCGGGGTCTGGAAAAGATACAATTTCAGATTATATAGTAAAAAATCATAATTTTATTAAAATAGCTTTCGCTGATTCAATAAAACGAATATTAATGGAAGTTTATGGTTTTACATATACTCAACTTTGGGGTCCTTCAGAAGAGCGAGGTAAAATAGACCCAAGGTATGGAAAAGCTGTCAGAGAATTTATTCAAGGATTTGGGGATAAAGGCCGAGAATTATGTTTGAGTACTTGGATTAACAAAACTGTAAACATTATAGAAAAAGTTCATAATACAACCGGATGGACCTATATAGATCATTTAGGATTACAAGAAAATTATGATTATGATTTTGATTCTAAATCTATAATTATATCTGATGGACGTTATCTAAATGAATTAGAGGCATTAAAAAAAATTAATGCTAAATTAATTAGAATAATTAGACCAGAAAATAATTTATTAGGAAAATTGGGAGGGCATAGTTCAGAAACAGACCAAAATGAAATTCCTAATTCATATTTTGATGAAATTATTATTAATAATGGGTCTTTAGAGGATTTGTATTTAAAAATAGATAATATATTGTCTAAAAGGTAATTTGTATAATATTTTGATATATTAATATACAAATGGCTAAAAATATAACAGAAAAGCATATAGAGGAATATACTAAAATACTCGATAAAAAAGGAGAGGACGGATTTTATCGTCATGCGGTAGCTGTTGGAATTAAACAATCAACAAGAAATCCTACTCCCCAAATAGATATGTTAGAATTATCCGATGCTTTTTTTCTTTTAAATCGTAGAACTGGAGAAAATTTATACTCTACATTTGGAAAATTATTCAGAAGAGCTGCTCATACTTTATATAGACAATTTAATAAAGAAGATGCTAATAAACCAATAAATAAAAAGTTTCTTCGGGCGGTATAATTCATGGCCGTTATTACTTTAACTATTGCATCTAGTCCTATAGAAATTGTTTCTGGAATACCTAAAAGCATTTATGTTTCTACCAATATTCCAGCTACAGTATTTTTTACTTTAGATGGCACAAATCCTACCGTTGATTCTGAAATCATTGTAGGAGGCATAGATTTACCCACAAATAATAATTCTATAACTTTTAAAGCTTTTGCAACTGATGGAACCACTACTTCTGCGATAATTACCCAAATATATAAAAATACAACAATTTCTAATTTAAGACAAGCTAGAGATAAAGTTATAGGATTAGATAATAAATCTAATTCAAATTTAGGTATTTTCGGTTCTAATTCTCCAAATCCAAATGTTACTTTTGGAAATATTGGTGGAATCATTGTAAATGCTGCTGATTCTGTAGGGATTCCAGACGGATATGACGGAACAGCTACAGGTACTCCAGCAACATTTACCGATGAACCACTGAGCTCTTATCAATTTTTATATTCTACAACAAATAGATTAGGTGAAACTGGTAAAGGTATCGGAACGTTACCAGCTACAATTAAAATATATGTACCACCGCCACCTCCAGAAAGTTCAAATACTAGTAATAAATTATTCAATCCTAAATCTTTATTAATTATTCAAGATGGTACGAAACCTCCAGAAAATCCTGATATAGCATTAATAAATCGTCCATTTTTCTCATTAAATAATCCAAATATTACGGATGGTACAGAATATACAAAAACTGCATTTGAAGGATCGACTTTATCAGGTTCATTTTTAAGACAGTTTTATAATCCGAGAGACCAAACGATTACTTATTATTATTTTGATAGCAAGGCTTTACGTTGGATTATTTCAAAAGAGCCTTATGTAGCTAAAACTCCTGACTTATTTAATTATGCAACAATGGTATTCCCTAATAGAGATAGGGGTTCAAAATTTGTTTATGATTGGGGTATTTTTAGAAGGAGAGTCTTACCTTAAAAGAAAGTTTAAATGCCTGTCGAATTTACAGAAGTATTAGAAGATCGACCTAAAAATATATCTTTATTAAATCTATCAGTTTCTAAAGCTAAATCATTTAAAGATTGTCAAGCCAAATTTAGATTCTCTTATATTGAAAGATTACCACAAAAAGAACGAGATTACCATATATTTGGTAAATTTCTTCATGAAGTTTTAGAAAAATTTCATAAAGAATTAATAGCAGGATGTACCGATCCTTATAATATTATTATTTCTCGTTCTTTTAAATCTGCTTATCAAAACTTTAAAAATAAATTAAATGAAGATCAAATTAAAGAATGTAAAAATATTATTAAAAAATATCTTATTAAATTAGATACAGATAAAAAAATAGGAAGAATTGCTCAAGTTTTAGATGTAGAAAAACAATTTTATATAAATATTAATAATAAAATATTATTAAATGGTTTTATTGATAGAGTGCAACTAGATGCGGATGGAATATTACATGTAGGTGATTATAAAACAACTCTGCTTATTGATAAAAAAAATCCAGATGGCGTTTTTTCTGAATCTGAAAAATATAAAAGATATAAGAAAGATTTATTTCAATTAAGAACTTATGCATATGTAATGTGCTTAGAAGATCCGACTCTGCAAAAAGTCCGATGTTCATATATAATGTTACGTCATGATTTTCATTTAATAGAAAAAGTCTTTTCAAGAAATGAAATAATGGAAATGGGTGATATATTTCTTGATTACGCACAAAAAATCGAGGAAGAAAAATTATATAGACCAAATCTTACGCCTTTATGTGAATATTGTGATTTTGCAGAAAAAGATATCTGTACTCCTGGATTTGATTATGTAAAATCTAGAAATGAAGAAAAAAATGCAGGTAAGTCATTTGGTGAAACTGATTGGTAATTTAATTAAGGAAGTTTAAATGTTAGAATTAAATGAAGTTGAATATTGTAAAGTAAAAGTAAAATATACCGCTGATTCAGATAAAGTTAAGGAAAAATATAAAAAGGCTATTTCTGAATTAAAGAAATTGCCAGTTCCAGGCTTTCGACCCAATAAAGCTACTGATCAGGCTATTAGAAATCATTTTAAGGCTAAAATTGACGCCTGGGTTAAACAGGAAATGATCTCTGAATCTTATGAAGATATTTTATTTGAAACTAAAATACAACCTATTGGATTTCCTCAAACTTTAGATTTGAAGCTTGATGGCAATGATTTTAATTGTGAATTTCTCTTTTTAAAGAAGCCTGATTTTGAATTAAAAGAAGTTAAAGGTTTAGAAATACCTAAACCACATCAAAATATTACACAAAATGATTACGTAGAAGAAATGCTCCAAGAAATACGTACTCAAAATAGTAATGCCGTCCCTTATGCTGATGGAGATTTTGTTCAGGCCGGCGATACTATTACTATGGATTATACCGTAGATGATCAAGTTGCTGAAGGTGAATTATATAAAGTTGGAAATAATCTTTTGCCTGAATTTGATGATAATATTATTGGTATGGCTCCTGGTGAAAGTAGAGAATTTGATGTACTTAATCCCACCACAAATGCAAAATCTCACGTTAAAGTTCTTCTACACATGGGTATGAAAAAAACTTTATGTGGTCTAGATGATGAGTTAGCTGTTAAAGTTGGATTAAAAGATTTAGCCGAACTTCGCAAGGTAGTTGAGGGTATTTCAAGTAATCGTTTGAAGCAACATACAGATGCACAAATTGCCGATCAAATTAAAAAGCGATTAGTTGATATGCATGATTTTGAACTTCCGGAATGGTTAACAAATATGGAATTACAGCAGGTAGCTCAAAGAATGAGTATTGATCTTGCTACAGCTTCAGATCAAACTAAATCTGATTTAATTACTCAAGCAAAAAATAGCGTAAAATTTGCGTTGATTTTAGATTCTATTCGAAAAAATACTCCAGAAGCTGATTTATCTGATGAAGAGATTTTAAATATAATTAAAGCGAAAGTTGCAAATCAGGTTCAGGATGTTGATGGATTTTTGCAAGAATCTCAGAAAAACGGGAAATTACTAGGTTTTGTTGCTCAAGTTAGAAATGAAGTTACATTACAATATTTAATTGATAATGCTAAGATTGTAGAATAAAAAAGGAAAATAAAATGGCTAAAAAGAGTAAGACAAGTGACGAGAATTTAGATACTGATTTTAATCCTAAATATGCTAAGTTAATTCAGCATTTAACAGAATCCTTAGACTCAATGTCAACGGAAGATTTAAAGGAAACGATTGTAAAGGCTCAAAAATCTATTTCTGATATTGAAAAGGATATGGAAGCTGATGAACATTTGAAGGCTTTAAAGGATGAAATTAAGGATATAGTAGGATCTTTTAAAGATGTAGCCAAAGTTGAACAGGCCAAGACCATGTATTGCGTTCATTTATTAAGAACTCGTGGTGAAGAATAAGGAATAATTTTGGCTATTAAGAAAACAATTCAGCAGGCTTGTTGTGGTAATACTGGTTCAACTATTATTTTTTATATAGATAAACCAATTACTAAGCTTATGGTTCCTATATTTGAAGCGGCCGGATATACCTGCCCTGCCCATTATACTAATTCTGGTATTTTTTATGCTCGAAAAGATGGTTTGGTAGCAAATACTTCAATGGGTACTACAAAAATAACAGTAAAATGTGGTGCTTTTGAAAGAGACCAAAAATTAGCTGAATTTGAAAATATTCTTAATCAAGCTTTAAATAGTTAAATATAAATAACAATACTAATATTAAAGGCGATCCATATAGGTCGCCTTTTTTATTTTCAAAATGCCGTCGAGTTTAACAGGATCCCAATCTCTTATTTATTGGCTTATTAGAGGAAAACATGACTGAAGAAATTGTAAAAGATTCAGAAACTGTAGAAATTAAAGAATACCCGTACGTATCATTACATAATCATACTACCTATTCAATATTTCAATCGCTAATAAAGCCGGCTGATTTATTTAAACGTGCCAAAGAATTAGGTCAAAAAGCAATAGCAGTAACTGATAAAAATACATGTGCTGGATTTTGGGAATCTTTAAAAGCCTCAAAAGAAACTGGAGTAAAATTAATTGCCGGTCTAGAAATTTCATTTGTAGATGATGTATCTATTCTAGACTCTAAACTGCGTAATGTTGTTTTAATTGCAAAAAATGCTCAAGGTTATCAAAATTTATTAAAAATATCTAAAATTGGATATGATAATTTTATTATAGCAAGAAAAAATCCTTTACCTAGAATTGATTGGAAAATTTTAGAAGAATATAAAGAAGGATTGCTTTGTATTACTGGAGATACTTCTGGTATTATTCCACGATTATTAAATGATAAGAAATTTGAAGAAGCTGAAAAACAAGCTTTAAGATTAAAAGGTATATTTGGTGATGATTTAGCGTTTGAATTACAGCCTAATGCTTTAAAGCGAGCATTGGGTAATTATAATGAAATAGCTGATCAAGCTCAGGCTAATAGGCAATTAAAAAAATTAGGTGAAAAACTTAATATTAGATTAATTGCTGCAACGAATTCATATTATATAAATCCTGAACAATATGATGCTCATGATACGTGGCTTGCTATGCAAAGCTCTCAACCAAAATCATCAGGTAACCGTTTAAGTTTTAATGTTAATGATTTTTACATTAAATCTGGGAAAGAAGTATTTGAGTTCTTTAAAAGGACTCAGGGATATGAATTAAATGGTGACGGGGAAATTTTTGCTACTAAATTATTAAAAGATACAATTGATTTTGCTAAAAAATGTGAAAATCCGGAATGGATTGATCCTAGATATTCTAATCCATCCGGAAAAGAGCTTCCAACCTTTCCAGTAAAGGATCAAGAAGACTATATTGAATTTAAACAATGGCTTATTAAACAAAAAAATCAAACATTAGAAGAAGATGTTCAATATTTAAGATATAAGTGTATAACTAATTATAAAACAATTATCGCTAATAATCCTAAATATAAAAATGTAGCAGATATTTATAAAAAACGAATTTATGAAGAATTAGATGTATTAGAAAGTCAAGGATTTTCTGGATATATGCTCATAGTTGCGGATTTTCTTGAATGGGCACGAAAAAATAAAGTGTCTGTTGGTCCTGGTAGAGGGTCAGTTGGAGGTTCATTAATTGGATATCTTTTAGGGATACATGAGGCTGATCCAATTAAATATGGTTTAATTTTTGCTCGTTTTCATTCAAAAATGAAAATTTCGGCACCCGACTGCGATTCAGATATCTCTAAAATTAATAGGCATTTAGTTGAAAAATATTTAATTGAAAAATATGGTTCTTCACATGTTGCAAGTATTTCAACATTTAATACATTGACTCCGAAACCTTATGTTAAAGCTATAGCAAGAACTTTTTTATATGGCGGTGATAGATCTGAGGCAGTTAAAATTGGTACTATGTTAGCTGACACAATTCCAGCTGAAGCTAAAACAGTTTCTCGTATGTTTGAATATTCTCCATTATTAAATGAGTATTGTAAAAAATATAAAGAATTGAAAGAATATTCTGATGCATTTGGTAAAAATCCTATTGCTATTGGAACGCATGCTGCAGGACTAATTATTAGTAAAAGAGAACTAACAGGACTAGTTCCTCTTCGTAGAGATAAAGAAGGTTCAGTTTCTTTAGAATATGAGAAAGAAGGCGCAGAAGAAAATGGTATGGTTAAAATGGATTTGCTTGGATTGGCAACTCTTGATGTCATTGATAATACATATAAATTAATAAAAAAAGTTAATAAAATTATTCCATATGATAAATTTGATTATGAATCTTATGATAAAGATGCTTACGATTTAATTTCAAATGGTGATACTATGGGTGTTTTTCAATTCGGCACATCTGGTGGAACTATAGAGCTTTGTAAAAGATATCAGCCTAAAAGTATTGAAGATTTAGCGATTATTACTACTCTTGCACGACCAGCAGCAAAAGAAATTCGAGATGATTTTTTCAAAGTTAAAAATGGAGAACAAGAAATATCGTATTTTCATCCTTTATTAGAAAGAGCATTTAGCAAAACGCTCGGATTTCCTCTTTATGATGAAAGTTTATTAATTCTTGCCGAAGATGTTGCAGGTTGGGATCTTAATGAAGCCGATAAACTTCGTAAATTAACTAAAGAAAAAGGTAAGAATCCGGCTAAAGCTAAGAAATGGAAAGAAGAATTTATCTCTAATGCTAATGAAAGAAAAAATATTAAACCTGAAATAGCTGAAAAAATTTGGGTTGATATTATAGAGCCTTTTGGAAAATATTCCTTTAATAAATCACATGCAGTATTGTATTCAATGATTAGTTATCATACTGCATATTTGAAAGCACATTATAGATTTGAATTTCTTGTAGCAAATTTAATGGAACAAGTAAGTTCAAAAGCTCAAAAAGCAAAAAATGATGTTGTTAAATATAAAGAAGAAATTAGAAAATTTAACGCAAAAATTGTTACTCCCAATATAAATACTTCAGGGGCCGTTTATACAATTATAGGAGAAAATACACTTGCTACAGGTTTAAATGCTTTAAAGTATATGGGTCAAGATGCAATTCCAGAAATATTAGCAAAACGGCCATTTAAATCATTTGAAGATTTTTTGACTAGAACAGATTCTTCAAAAGTAAAAGCTCCAGCAATTCAAGCATTAGCGGCCTCAGGAGCTTTATCTGAATTTAATATGCCACGAAAGCAAATGTTTCTTTATGCTGCAGATTATAAGAAAAAATTGCAAGTATGGCTTAAAAAGAAACCAGAAAAACGTGGAGAATTCGTTTATCCTTGGCCTGAAACTGGGGAATGGTCAATTTCTGAAATAAATGCATTAGAGCATTTTTATATTGGTGAAGGATTAACCGGATCTAAATTTGATGTTTATAAAGGATTTTTTAGTAAACATCATCGTAATTTTGCTGATTTTGTAGGTTTTCATCCGCCACCACCTGAAGGTATGGATGAAAAAGATCTTAAAAATTATGTTAAAAAAGTCAATTTTGTAGAGGGTATAGTTAAATCTATATTTGAATTTAAGATTAAAAAGGAAAAGAGTAAGTTATTTGGTCAGACGATGGCTAAAATATCTATTGAAGATCCTTATGGAAATGAATTAAGTATAACTTGCTTTCCAGAAAAGTGGGAATACTTAAAGGAAAGAATTAAAGATATTAATGCTAAACTTAAATTTGAAATAGGTATGGGTTTATCTATGACAGGTAATTTACAATGGTGGGAAGGAAATTTATCATTAATATTTGATGAGTTAGCTAATGCATGTCCTCCACCACAACTTCCTGCTGATTTAAAGGCCAAGAAAACTGAAACGGTAAAAAAGGCAAAAGAAGAGGTAGTTGATGAAAATATGGATAGAAATGAATTATTAGAAGAAATTGAAGATGAATTGGCAGAATCTGGATTTGCTGATTTAGATGATGAAAATGATTTAGAGGAACATAATTTTGAATGATAAAATATATTAAATATAATATTAAATATATTGAATATGATAATAATGATTTAATATCAATGATTCAGGATATTAAGAAAGATACACATAAAATTGATATTTATTATCATGCCAAATTTGATTGTGAGGAATTCGGATTTCGTTTACGTGATAATGATGAAGTATGGTTTGTTATTTTGCCTTTTAAAGAATGTAAAAAAATAATTGAATCTAGATTAAATATAAAATATAGTCAATTATATGATTATATGAATTTAACCAAAGAAGAATTTATTATTAAAAATATAATAGATTAATTGTATAATTAAAGATTTAATTATGATTACTGGTAAATATTATAATTTCAATAGATATGATAATTTACTTTATATGGTAGAAGATATGAAAAATTCTGGCCATAAAATTGTAAAATGTGATAATTATTTTGAATTAGAATTTAAATCACATTCAGAATCAACTGCTAAATTTTGTTGGATGATTAGGTTAGATTTAGTTAAAAAAAATAATTCATTAAATAAATTAAACATAACAATAGATCAAATAGTTGATTATGTTAACTTAACCGATGAAGAATTTATTATTAAAAATATAATAGAATAAATATAATTTAATATGACTAAATTTTTTAAAAATGAGCATTATTTTAATAGATATACTAATTTATCTTTTATGGTAAGTGATATGAAAGCGCTAAATCATAAAATTATAAAAATTAATAATTCCATTGATTTAATATTTAAAACATTTTCACAAGCAAATTATAAAATACATTTTGTTATGAGTTCAAGTTTAATTACAACGAATTCACTAAAAGAATTAAAAAATGAATTAAATATAACTTTAGATCAAATAGTAGATTATGTTAATTTAACTGAAAAAGAATTTATTATTAAAAATATAATAGAATAAATGATATATAATAAATATACCGATTTAGCTTAATGATAAAAGATATTAAGCAATCAGGCCAAAAAATTGAAAAAAGTGACAATTCGACTAAATTAGAATTAGGTTTTAAATCAAATTCTACACCTGAAATATTTTGGCAGATTAGTATTTTTTATTTTATGTATCAAAAACATGTATTAAATAAATTTAATATAACATTTGATGAAATAGTAGATTATATTAATTTAACTGAAGAAGAGTTTATTATTAAAAATATTATAGAGTAGATATTTATTTATAATAAAAGCAAAATTTAGTCCGGTGATATATTATTATAAATGAATAAAAATGAGCCGATAAATAAGGGAAAATAAGATGTTATGTAATAGTTGTAATGCAGAAATCCCGCCAGCATTTGTAAAAGCAATCAAAGTTAATATTTGTCCTGCATGTGATGGGCCTATTATGTCCGATCAAACAATTGAACTTATGGCCGGATTAAAATCAGCTTTAGAGCAAATGCCAAATGATGCCCAAGGTATTGCTGGATGGCTTTTATCTAATTATCGCATGGAAAAAGTAGGAACCGGCGAACCTACTGGATTTTATGGTATTTCAAAGACGCCAGCTGCAAAAGATCAAAATAATTTAAAACAAGCTAAAAATCCAGTTCATAAATTTCTAAAAAATGCCGGAATAGATCCTAATAAACAAAAGGATTATGCTCTTTTAGCCGCTCAAATAAATGCAATGGAAGAGGGAAATGAATCTGAACCTGAAGAAATTGATGATTCTGTAGAAGATGAGGATCCAGAATTCACAAAACAAGCAATGAGAACTATGATTTCGCCAAATATTAATAAAAGCCAAATGCCGAAATTTAATGAACCAGAAATTGATGAATCTTTAGATGGTTTACATCCCGCTTTACATGCGGATAGATTGAAACGATTAGAAAAACAAAAAGAATTATCATCTTTTGGCGGAACTGGAATAATTAAACGATCATAATATGCAAAGAATAATAAATAATAAAAGAATAGATTTAACTGATGAGGAGTATAAAATATATGAAGAACTTTGTGCGTCATATAATCGTGACAATTTCAATGGTAAAGATCTTTTTAACGACTTATTTGAAACAGACGATGAAGGAATAATTATTTTTTTAAGACCGCCTAAAACCACATTTAGTATGGAAATTATCATATATTTAAATAATATTATGACTCATCAGCATTTAAGAAAGATCGCCTCAGAACATAATTTGGCAATGAAGGAATTTAAACAATTAAAATCTGAAATAACCGAATTATTAACTGAATTAAAGAAAAATTCGAGCTGAAAGAATACTTAAAATAAAATATATATGTCAAAAGAAGATTGGGAAGTAAAACCTTTCCCCACAAAACAAAATTTATCAGAATCAAGTAAACCCACAGATGTTATTCTTCCTCCTAAGAGAAATTCTCAGATTGAAAAGACAGATGAGGGTTTTCTATCAAATGCAGAACGCGTTGAATATTTAATCAATAAAATATCAAAAGAATTAAAAATAGCTCATAGTCAGAAATATGATGCCACACAAGCTGAATTAACTGCAGCTCTAGTTCTAGATGCTCAAAAAGAATTATCAGAGTTTTTATCCGATGCTGAATTAATTAGCAAAGAAAAAAAAGCTGAAGTTGAACGAGTAGAAGCTGAACGATATTATTTTTATAAAGAAAATTCTGAATCTAAAACTTCAGATGTAGCTTTAACGAGATTAGTATCTAAGGATGAATTAGTATTAACTGCAAAGAAAGAGCAATATAGTGCTGAATCTGATTTTTCCAAGTATAAGAATTTATTTGGGATGTTAAAAGATGCTCATGTATTTTTTAGAGGATTAGCGAAGGGGAAGAACGATTGGACGTAATTTTGATAAAAAAGAATAATTAAAAAATATTAAATAAATTAAGGAAATAAATGGTAAAAAATACCGAAAAAACAGAAAAAAAAGTAATAAAATTAGATTTAAATAAATTGGTTGAATCAGTTCGCGCAACATACGGAAAAAATGAACAAAATTTAGCTAAACAAATTTCAACAGGTTCATCAATTTCTCGTCCTACCGGTGAAGATGCCTTTGTATGTTGGAAAAATTCCCCTTGGGCCGAGTTAACAGGTATTCCAGGTTTACCATTTGGAAGAATTATTCAAATTGCAGGCCGTCCAGATTCAGGGAAATCCACCCACGCTATGCAGTTTATGAAAGCTGCACAAGAACAAAATGTATTAGTTATTTTATGGGATACAGAAGGTAAATTCTCTGCCCGTAGATTTGATAAGAATTTCGGTGGAGATTCGTCACAATTAATTACTATTTCGTCTAAAATGATTCTTGAAGGTGCCTCAGAGATTGAAAAAGTTATTACTGCGGCTAAAGAACAAGATTCAGATTGTAGAATTTTAATTGTCTGGGATTCGATCGGAGGCAGTCTTGCTAAGAATGAGGGTGACGATCACGATTTACTTGATGGAAAACAAATGGCCGCCGCTGCTAAAGAAAATGGAGCTGTAATGCGTGCGTTTGTTCGATTAATGGAAAAATATAAAAATCGTGAAACTAACGAAGAGACTATTACGATCCTTTTAATAAATCAATTATATTCTAATATAGGTTCTGTAGGATCTACAAATGCTGGCGGCCAAAAAGTAGAATATTTTTCTTCATTAATTCTTCAATTATCTAGAAAGTCTGATTTAACTAAAGTTAAAGACGGAATTAAACGTAAAATCGGAATTGTTACACGGGCTAAAGTTAAGAAAAATCATTTATTTGACGGTGATGATTCAATTGCTGAGCTTGATTTAGTTATTACAGCTGGTGGCATCGATCTCCTTTCAAAGCAAAAGACCAAAAAAGATAAATCTGAAGATGGTTGGGATGACAGCGATAATGGCGAAGTGGAACTAGCTGATTAAAAATAAACCTGAAGTTCTTGTCGAGAATTTCAAATTTTTTAAATATAAAAGAAAGACAAAATGGTTAAGGAATTAAAAAGCGGTACATCAGATTTTGTTACCGGAGATCCAATTTTAGCTTCTGCAGATTCGGACGCAATTGCAAGAATTCGCGAGAATTCTATCAATAAACCGGTATATATTATAAGAGTTCAAGGCCTGTATGGAAATGAAAGGGAGTTTCATTCTTCTAAAAATTTAGTTGAAACACCAAATTATGTTCAATTTACAGGAATTGAAATCTTAGTAGAAACCAAGAAAACGCAAAAAACAGATAGAAATTCACAAGTATTAAAAAAAACAAGTAAAGATTTAAAACCTTTACCTGAAGCCAATAAGGGAAATGTCGTAGATATAAAAATTCCCTGGCACAGAATAATTGAAATACAGAATGTAAGCTATCAGAATAAAAACGCAAAATAAGGAAAATAAATGAGTGAAAAAAATCAATTCGGTGCAACTAGTTGGGATATAGACACAGGTTCTTCGTTCAAGAAAGGTCCGTCAGCAAAAGACCTTTATTTACGTCTAGAACAGGGTAGTAACGTTATTAGAATTATTACCAAGCCGCATGAGTATTTGGTCCATCAGGGTTTTAAGCCTGATCCTCAAGCTCCAGGTTATGGCAAAAAAGTAATGTCATCAAAGTTTTATGGTGAAGATTGTTTAGAGAAGCCGCCGTGGAATTTAAAGGCTAAGCGTCGTTGGCTTGTTGGTGTTATTGATCGTAAGACTCAATCATATAAGCTTCTAGACATTTCGAAGTCAGTATTTGATGGTATTCGTGAATTAGTTCGAGACTCTGATTATGGTCCGACTGAGGGTTATGATATCGATATTAAGGTCGATAAGCAAGGCGGAGCTACTGGATATTACAAAGTAGTGCCGAAGCCTGCTAAGCCGCTCTCTCCTGCTGATTTAGAGATTAAGCAGAATGTAGATTTGGAAGATCTTAAACGGAGGTGCTCGCCACCCACTATTGCAAGTATGGAAGAGCGTGTTAAAGCTATTATTGCTGAAGCTGGAATTAAAACTCCCGCGAATGGAGCAGCAGTAACAATGTCAAATTCGGCTTCTTCGTCAGTTTCTGAAAATCATGATTCAGATAATAGTGGAGATGATGATTTTGACTTTCCACCGGTTAACTAATCTTAATAAAATATAATTTAAAATAGTTCTTAAGGCAGTTAATTAATTTTAACTGCCTTTTTGTTATGATAGCTGTCTATTTTTTGGATATTTGTTGATTTTGATAATATGTTTTATGTAAATTTTTGTTTTTATCATTATAAATAATAGCATTTTTTTGAAATTTATTTATTTCATTTTTATAAAAAAGTTTATAAATAAAATTTACTATATAATCCGTAATTTTTAATTTAAATTGTTTTATTTTATATTTTATTGTAAGTAACTTTATTTTAATTTTTAAATTCGTTAGCCAAAAATTGTATTGTATTTTATTAATAATATTCAAAATTTTCATTTTCATTGATTAAATAAATCTAATTCATTTGTTTTTTAATTTCGGTACTTATTTAATTATATATCATCATTTTAAAAGTATAAATGTTATGCATACGGATATATAATTTATATGTCAAAAATTATAATGGGTATAGATTGTTCTACGACTACTATAGGTGTATCGGTTATTGAGGAGACTGATGATGGTTATTTATTATTTAAACACGTAGAGCATTATAATCCTATAAAAAAGAATACTCATCCTTTAGATACTTTAAAATGGGTGAAAGAGTATATTTTATCTAAACTTGAAGAATTTTCGCCTGATGAAGTGGGTATAGAAGAATTCATTAAATTTATGAAAGGTAATTCTTCGGCAGATTCTACAATTTCTTTGGCTATTATAAATAGATTAGTGTGTATGACTATTTATGAATATTTTGATAAAAAGCCTTGGATTTTAAATGTAAATACTATTAGAGCATTAATAAAACCAAAAAATTATGAATTTCCAAGAGTTTCAAAAGAACAAATTCTTCCTTTAGTTTGTAAAATATTAAATATAGAATGGAAATGGTTAAAGAACAAAAAAGGCAAAATTGAAGATTTCAATTTTGACCGCAGTGATTCTATTGCAGTATCTATAGCTTTATCATATGGTTTACGCTCTGGTAAAATTAAATCAACGAATGGTATGAAAATTAAAAAATCTAAGAAAAAAGCAATTAAAAAAGATAAACCACAAAATCGAGCGAAGAAGATGGTATAGCTTCAATATGTGAAAATCTAAAATTAAGAGATATTTAAATGAATTCACAAGAAGCTTATAAAATATTAGAATTGCAACCTTCAGCTACTCCGGAAGAAATCCAAGCTGCATTTAGAAAATTAGCTAAAAAATATCATCCAGATTTAAATAAAGATAATCCTGATGCAGAAAGTAAATTTAAAGAAATTAATTCAGCTTATCAATTATTAACAAATCCTTCTCCTAGACAACAGGATTTTAATAATTCTGTTAATATAAATTTTCAGGATCTTTTTAATCAAGCATTTGGTGGTAATCCTTTTGGCGGCGGATTCGGTGGTTTTGGTTCTAATCCTGCCCCCATTGCACCTAATAATACTACAATTTCTTTTGCTGAATCTGTTTTAGGTGTAGAAAAAGAATTAGAAATTACACAAAATCAAACTTGTGGTGTTTGTCATGGAAATGGTTCTACTTCTGATGTAAATAATTGTAATTTTTGTCAGGGTAAAGGGGCAAAACAAGCTTCATTTTCGCGTGGAGCTATGAGTTTTATTGAACAGTGCCAAAAATGTAAGGGAACTGGCAAAATTCAAAATCCGTGTAAACCTTGTGAGGAAAAAGGATTTACATCGATTAAAATGAACAAAAAAATTAAAATTCCTGGTGGTGTATTAAATAATAATGTATTAAAAATTCCTGGTGGATTTATTAAAATAAATGTAGAAGCTGATTCTGATATGAGATTGGAAGATGGTAATGTAGTTTCCGATATAAATATTTCTCTTTTAGAAGCTTTAAAGGGAACGTTAAAACCTGTAAAAACGGTAAAAGGGGAAATGAATTTAAAAATACCCGCAAATATTAAAAATGGAAATTCTGTACAGGTACATGGGTATGGAGTTGAGGGACATGGTAGTCATATTTTTAATATAAGTGTAAATTACCCACAGGATACTCAAAAATTAATTGAGTTGCTTGAGAGTGAGTAAATTGGATTCTGTAATAAATGAAATTATTGAATACTTAAATCATAGATTTGAATTAATTATAATAAGTAACTATGGTAAAACTTATACCTGTAATAGGTGTAATTGTAAAGTTGATAAGTTTATAGATACTCCATATTATAAATCGAATAAAAATCAATATTGGCTTCATGATATTTATGGCAAACCGTATAAAATATTAAATTTAACTTGCGATGAAATGATAATTAAAAATATAGTGGAATAAATATGTTATCAAATTTTGAATATTTAGGACATAATTTTTCACCTTTAACTAAAACCACTTGTTACGTTACTTATTTTTGTTTAAAGTGTAATTGTAAAATTAGTAAATGTGAAATTGGAATACCGTATAGTAATGTAAAAGAGGATAAATATTGGGTTTGTTTTAATCAATTGTATGTATTCCATAACTCATTAAATTTAACTTGTGATGAAATAATAATTAAAAATATAATAGAATAATGAATAAAATTATTTTAGGCCATGAATTACAATTATTACATAAAACTTATGGTCTATATACTTATATATGTGTTAAATGTAATTCTCATATTCAATCTTTTTTGCGTAGTAATAGTAAACACGAGTATTATATTTATGGAATAAATTATTTTAGAGATTTAGATTTAACTTGTGATGAAGTAATAATTAAAAATATAATAGAATGAATATAAACACAGACCACGAATATTTAGGTCACATTTGTAAAATCATAAATAAACGTACTTATTATACTGTATTTTTATGTTTGAGGTGTGGTTATAAGTTTACGCTCTATCCAAAAAATACTGTATATAATTATAGAATGGAAGATGAATATTTAATTTATTTAGATGGAACATATGGGCCACTGAAGTTAACTTGTGATGAAATGATAATTAAGAATATATTAGAATAATGAAACCAAATATTGAATATTTAGGTCATAGATTTATTTTTAAAAATTCTTTAGCAGAATATGATAGATATAGCTGTGAAATATGTGATTCAATATATATTATACATACTGAATTATATTTAATGTGTCATAAAACCGCCACGAGGTATAAAATTTATGATATTCATTTGGATAAAATAAATAAATTAACGTGTGATGAAGTTCTTATTAAAAATATAATAGAATAATGCTTAATTATTTAAATCATAATTTTAGTTCATATTATCAATCATATGTTAAAATTTTTAAATTTACTAATAAAGATAAAAATTATATAATTTCATTTTATTATTGTGATAAATGTCATATTAGATGTTTTAACAGAGAAAATGACAGTAGTTGGTATTATTGGGATGATAGTAAAACATCTTATCAATTGTTAAAATTAACATGTGATGAAATGATTATTAGTAATATTACAGGATAGTTACGTTTGATGAAAATTACTTAAATCATAATTTTATATTAATTGAAAAAAAATCCTGAATTTTTTAAAAATATAAAATATAAAATATTCTAGTTATCATTGTGAAAAATGTAATATTGTAGTAGATAGTCATAATACACATCCTGCTATTCCATATTCAGTTATTGATGATTTATATGTTAAATTAATTTTTACTTGCGAAGAAATAATAATTAAAAATATAGTAGAATGATGCCATTAGTAGATATCGAACATTTGGGGCATAAATTTAAATTAATTTATGAAGATTGGATTTGTTATTCTTATTTATGCGAAAAATGTAATTGTGTAGTAGATCTTTATATAAATAATCATGCTAAATATGATAATTTGCTTTTAATGTATGATAATGATAAATATTATGAAAAGTTAAATTTAACTTGTGATGAAATAATTATTAAAAACATAATAGAATGATAAATTTAGCTGAAATTAAATATTTAGAACATAAATTTGAATGTATATCAACAAATATAAATTATACTTATTTATGTAAAAAATGTAATTGCGTTGCTTATCTTAATATAAATGATAAAATTCCTTATGAAAAAATAGTTTTGAAAGTTATTGATACGAGTAATAAAAAATTAATTAATTTAAATTTAACTTGCGATGAATGGATTATTAAAAATATCATAGAATGAAGTATTTAACCCACGAATTAAGTCCATGTAGTATATATGGACTTGAGCAATTTGGTTATAAATGCAATATTTGTAATGTAATATTATATTTTTCAATACAAGGAAATTATTATTTAATTAGAAATGATATAAATTATATTGAAAGTGATGTATTTTTGTTTACTTGTAATGAATGGATTATTAAAAAAATAATTGATTAAATGAAAAAATATTTAACTCATACATTAAACCCAACTAAAATTTATGGTCCATATAATGACCATGATTATAAATGTAATATTTGTGGAGTGTATTTACTTGAAGATTACTTTGGTAAATTTTTATTAATTACAAATAATGGAAATGATGTTGAAGATGATAAATTTTCACTTACTTGCGATGAATGGATTATTAGAAATATAATAGAATGAAATACCTAACGCATAAATTAAGTCAATGTCACATATATGGCACTAATAACACTTCTGATTATAAATGTGATGTTTGTGGCGTAATATTATATTTAAATTCAATGGGTAATTATAAATTAATTACAAATAATGGAAATAATGTTAAATCTAATATATTTTTGCTAACTTGTGACGAATGGATTATTAGAAAAATAATAGAATGAAATACTTAACTCATCAATTAAGCTAATGTAAAATTTATGGTACAGATAATATCTATGATTATAAATGTGATATCTGTGGAGTATATTTGCTCAAGAATCATTCAGAATTTTATTTAATTACTGATAATGGAAACAATGTAAAATTAACTGAATTTGTATTAACTTGCGATGAAGTTATTATCAAAAAGATTATAGAATGAAATATTTAACTCATCAATTAAGCCAATGTAAAATTTATGGCTTTAATAAAAATTATGATTTTAAATGTGATATTTGTGATATAATGTTGTATCAGGATATGAATGGGAATTATTATTTAATTACGAAAAATGGAACTAAAGTTGAAAATACTATATCATTTGTTACCTGTGACGAATGGATTATTAGAAAAATAATTGATTAAATGGATAATATAGACATTCCAGTTAAATCTAAATTTAATTATTTGACTCATAAATTTGTTTTAGAAATCAAAGGTAATGCATATTGTATGTATATTTGTGAGAAATGTAATTGTAAAGTATATTCTATGTATAATAGTAATGAAATATATGATTATTCAGCATTATATCCAGGTATTAAATTTACTCTTACCTGCGATGAATATATGATCAAATCAATAATAGAATAATATGAAAGATTTAAAATATAAGAAATTTGTTCGTTTAGGACATAAATTTTTATGGTCTCAAGTAACATTTTTCTTAGAAACTCGGGAAGATATTTATATTTGTGAAAAATGTAATTATAAAATTCTGATATTTGATAATAATTTAGATTATTTATCTGATTTAAACTCATTTGATTTTAGTCAATTAAAATTATATTGCAATGAATATATAATTAAATCAATTATAGAATAAATATGTCAGTTACAAATCAAAAATCATTTAAATATCTAGATCATTATTTTATTTACTTTGATACATGTGATAATTTTTATGATATTTATATTTGTGAAAAATGTAATTGCAAAGTGGATATATCTGGTAATGATTGTAATCGATTATATTATTCAGAAGAAAAGTTTAAATTGATTTTATTTACATTAACCTGCACTGAATATATTATCAAATCCATAATAGATTAAGGAAATTAAATGTTTAGAATATATTGTACTAATAAAGGCTGCGGCAAAGAAAATGAAGCCGTCTTAAATACCGAAAATAACGAAGTTGAATGTATTGAGTGTGGCAAAAATATCACAGTCCCTCATTCTACCAAAATCTCTATGAAAGGTCTCGGTCAAATTAAACGTACGAAAAAAAGCGAGAAAGCCTTCGCTGTAGAATGTAAAAAATGTAACAAAGTTTGCGTCCCATCAGTTGACCAAAATAATAAAATAATATGCTCGAATTGCAAAAATGTTTTAGATAATATTTCAGCTCCTTTTGCTACCTTAATTCGAGAAAAAATTAAAAAATAAAGATTTATAAATGGATTTAATTATTGTTTTTGCGGGTATTATTCTATTTCTTTCTCTCATATTTAAAAAAAGCCGAGATTAAGTAATGGAATACATTGAATATATAGACGAAGAAACAAAAAGTAAGCATGTAATTTACAAAGATCCATTAAGTTCCATTATAAGTGGTAATATTATTTATAATTGTAAATATTGTGAATTCGTATTAGTACATTTGGCGACTTTAGATATTAAAGTTAATAATAAATATCATTGTTTAAATGATGAAGAAAAAATTATTAAAGATTTAATTGATTAAATATGGAATATATCGAATATATAGACGATCAAACTAAAGATAAACATTTGATTTATTGTGCAACTTCTCATGGAGCGGCACAGGTATATAATTGTAAATATTGTAATTTTAAATTAACATATGTTTTTATTTTTGATCGTAAACTTAAAAAATTACGTAATACATATATTACAAGTAGTATATGTTTAACTAATGAAGAAAGAATTATAATAGATATAATAAATTAAATGAAATATATTAAATATACAGATGAAACAACTGGCGAACATTTAATTTATAAAGTTATCAGTATTAAATTATTTGATATGTATCATTGTAAATATTGTAATTATATATTATATGAATCAACTACAAGAAATTTAAGAGCAGGCTCTAATGTTTTCTGTCTTTCTAATGAAGAAAAAATAATAAAAGATATAATTGAATGAATTGTATTGAATTATCTAAACAAATAATATTTAAATCTGAACTATTTGCCGAAGTTATGAGTGCTTGTTCCACTCTATTAAAATATCACCCAATTGCCGAAAATGCCAGAAATTATCTAAATCAAAGATGTTCACCCCATTATCAAAAAGAATTTAATTTTGGTTATTTCCCTAAACTCTCTGAATTAACTCATCTACTTAATTTATTAGATGATGGTGAAAATAAACTAAATAAATTAGGCCTTCTATATAAAAGAGATTTTCTAACCGATGGTATCTTTCTAAAAGAAAATTCGTTACCATTAGAAAATCATAACCTAATTCTACCATATAAAAATCTTTATGGGGATATTATTGCACTTGTAGGTAGAACTTTATTACCTAAAGAACAACAAATTAATATATCCAAATACAAAAATACTGAATTTAAAAAAAATAAACATCTTTTCGGTCTATATAAATCTAAAAAAGCTATTCTTCAAAAAAATGCAGTATTTATCGTAGAAGGTCAATTCGATTTCATTTCTTGCTATAGACATGGTTTCCATAATGCTGTAGCTGTAGGTAACGCCAATTTAAGTAAAAATCAATTCTATATATTAAAAAGATACACTAATAACTTGTATTTTGTGTTTGATAATGATGATGCCGGTAAAAAAGGATTCGAAAAAGCTAAATTAAAATATTCTAATAATGCTAATATTCAAAAAATTATTATTCCTAAAGAATTTAAGGATATAGATGAATATTTAAATAATAGCCCAAATCATGATATATTAGAATTATAATATTTATTTTCACAGAGGAGTTTAATGCCAAAAGCTAAAAAAAATAAAAAAGGTATCGGTATATCAGGGGGCGGAGAATCCATCGATCGCACCAAAAATAGGTCCGACCATTATCAGCCAATTATCTGCGAAGCCCCCTGTAGCCCCGAAATGCTCACTGAAGTAGCCGATGGGGACGGTATCTCCACGCAACTTAATCCTTTTAATTATAATGAAGAACTAATTGAATTAAGAGATCAATTAAAAGCAGCTATGTGGAGATTGATTGAAGAAGAATTGACAGATAGACAAGCAGAAGTTATAAAGTTATACGCATTAGGAAAGACTCAAACTGAAATCGCGAAGCAATTAGGTATTAATCAAAGTTCGATCACGAAAAGTCTTAGAGGTAATTGTGACTATCGTAATGGTAAAAAGGTTTATGGTGGAGCTCAAAAGAAACTCAGAAAAATTGCTGATAAAGATTCCGAAATAAAAGAAATTTTAAATAGAATTAGTGAAATAGAAGGTGATATTTTTTAATATATTGAATTGATTTTTATTTAATGAAAAGCTCCTCCGTGGGAAACTTTTTTCTACATTTGTTACTCACGGACTTCTGAGGGGTAATTTGGAAAAAGATCGATTTGGTTACATTTCTGCGTTGACTTCGAATCGTGCGATGCATATAGTGTTTCTACTCAAGGAGATACATATGAATAATAAAGATGAAGCAAATAAAATTCGCCGAGAAAAATATGCAGAAAATCCAACACCTCATATTGAGCATGCTACTGAATATTATTATAACAATAAAGAATCTGTTTTAAATAAACAAAAAGAATATCGTAAATTAAATGCTGAAAAACGAAAAGAGCTAAATAAACAATATTATGAAGCTAATAAAGAAGCTTCAGCAAATTCTACAGCTGAGAAAAGAAAAATTATTAAAGAACAAAATGACCTTCTAACTAAAGAAGAAATTTATAGTAAAACTCCAATAAAATATTGTCCTAAATGTAACATATCACACAATAGTGAAGATTTTTTTATTGATAAGACTAAAAAAGACGGTTTATCAAGAATTTGTAAAGCAGCTAAAAAATTGGAAAAACTAAAATGAGAACTTATTATATCTATAAGTATACTAATTTAGTTGATGCTAATCATAAAATCTATGTAGGGCAATGTTTTAATATAGAACAACGAAAACGAGCTCATAAATCAGCAGCGAAAAAGAACAGTGAGGCTTGCCCTTTATTTTATAGGGCTTTAAGAAAATATGGCTACGAAAGCTTTAGTTTTGAAATTTTAGAAGAAATTGTCACAGATCAGGCTGGGATTGATGAAAGAGAAATTTTCTGGATTAAGGAATTAGATGCCACTAATAATGATGTAGGATATAATCTAAGTGGTGGTGGATTTGGAAACTCAAATCCATTAAATACGGATTCTCATAAACAGTGTCCGAGATGTAAATTAGTAAAATCACGAGAAGATGATTATACTAAAAATGCATATAGTCATGATGGCATTTGTTTTTGCTGTAAAGAATGTCATGCTAAAATTACTGCTGAATATAAATCTGGACTTTCTGAAGAAGAAAAAGAACGTCGAAATCAAGTTAGAAGAGATGCTTATGCTAAAAATCCTGAACCTTATATTCAACAAGCTAAAAATTATTATGAAAATAATAAAGACAAAGTAAGTCTTTATAAAAAGGAATATGCTGAAAAAAATAAAGAAATAATTAAGGAAAAAAATAAACAATATAAAGACGATAATAAAGAAATTTTACTTCAAAATGATAAAGAGTATAGACGGCAAGTTAAAGATGCTAATTCAAAACTAACCAAAGAACAAATATTTGCTCGAACTCCTATTAAATTTTGTGCCGGAACGTGTCAAAAAGATATAGATTCTATTAATTTCTATATAGATTTAACAAGAGTTGATGGGTTAGCTAGAATTTGTAAAGAATGCCATAAGGCTAGGATGGCAATTAATCGTGAAAGTAAAAGAATAATGGTTTGATATAATTAAACAATATATTAAATTTATGGAATCCGGATATTTGAATAAAATATCCGGATTTTTTATTTTGTGCGTTATAGTATTAAAACAGGGTATTAATTTTATAATAATTCTACTACTTTAAAGACATAAATTTGAGTTATATGTATTTTTGGAGAATTTAATGGACAAACATTCGGTTGATTATGAGTCAATAAATAAAAAGCTTACGGCTAAAAAAGCTTATAAATACAATGATGTTAAAGATCATTTAATTAAAGTAGCTTTTGATGTCGTTAAGTTTAAAGATGCTGATAATATCGATGGATTGTGGCAAATTCAAAGTGCAGATGATGGTGAAGTAATTGTGGCATTATATGAAGAGACGCCGAAATTAGAAACGCGTTCTTCATGGTCAGCAGTTCCAGATAAAACCGCATCTTATGTTCATATATTCTATAAAAATGAACCAATCACTAAGTTAGCTATGGCTTCTTTGGGTATTCAGGAAAAGGATACGGTTTCATTTATTGAGACTTTACCGAAGATTTTGGCTGAAAATTCAAGCATTCGTACGCAAATGTTGAGAGAATTAAATAGCGAAGATAAGTCAAATCTTATTAAAAAATATCCAGAATTAGGCTAATGAGGAATTTAAATGAATCCGAATGATATTAACAATTTTAAGAAAGCGATGGACGTAGTAACCAACGTAATAGAAGCTAAAGAGAAGTTTCTAGTAGGTCCATTAGCGATAAGATTAAGTAGAGCTGCCGAGGAGAATCCTGGAGATACAACGATTCATTCGATGTCTGCTTTTCTTCGTTTAAAAGCTGAAAAAGAGATGTTTATTTCTAAAGCTGAATTAAATTCTGTATATAATAAATTTTATACTACCGGGACTCATTGTGCTGAATATTTTGATAAAGAAATTTCAAAACAAGCTGATTTTCAAGGTAATAAAATGAATCGTGACCCGAATGAAGGGAGTTACGATTATTTTAAGTCAGCAGATCCTCTTTTAGTTAATGCATTAGAGTCGGCTTTTGATCCTAAAGCTCCATTAAAATTATATTCAAAAGAAATTGCGAAATCTGCTGAAAATGTTTGTAATAAAGAATTGAGTTATTTTCCTGTTCAGCCTGCAAAAATTGAAACAGTAGCTGGTAATGAGGATGTTCTTTTATGCAAAGCTAGTTATGAGACGCCAAAAGGTCAGAGTCATGTATTAATCCCTGTAGAAATTGCTGGTGATAAAGCTTTGTTTCCAACGGTATTTGTAAGTGAAGCTGGTTTTGAGACGTTAAATCATGATAATTTGGGTAAGCATTTAATTGCTAGTGTAGGGAAAAATTTTAAAGCTAATGTTGATGCTATATTAAATGTAATAAAAACGGCAAAACATGGAGTTAAGCCTGATGAAGCATTAAATGATGTTGAGAAGATTGTAATAAAGGCTTCATTAAATAAAAAAGCTAATGTTGTTGAAAATGGTTTATATTTTGAATTAAATGATAAAAATTCAGGTGATGTTAAATTAGAATCAAAAGCTGAAGAAGTTGAAACATTTGCTCAAAAATTAAGTTCAGCGAAAGGTATAGCTGAGGTAACGTATGGTAAATCAGTAGTTGATGTTGGCAGAACTATGATTCGTCAAGCTATGGAATCATTTGGGCATAAAGTTCAGGTTGTAGTAGCGGATGTTAATAATACTCAGGTAGTTTATGCAGTATCTAATGGAGTAACTGGATTAAAAGTTCCGGTTAAATTTGCAAATAATCGTCCAGTACCTCCAACGGTAGCTTTGGCTGGTGGTATGGTTGAATCATTTGATAAAGATGGAGTTGATAAATTATTTAGTGAACAAGATTTTGCAAAGGCTTCATTAGCTTCAGAATTTTACGGATCAAAGCCTAGTGAATTAATTGAAACCATTAAAGTTTCAATGAGTAATCGAGATTTTACTAAGGCTGAAGATGCGTTAAATGTACTAGCTAATTCTGGAGATGAAAAAGCGTATCAATTTGGAATGAGTGTATATTTAAATGAGCTTGGTTCAAAGGGTGTAGAGAAGACGGCATCTGTCCATAAGTGTGCAATGCAGATAAAGAGTCCGAATAGTATACATATAATGTGTGGTCATATGAATTTGCCATTAAATAAAGTATATCAAGATGCTCAAGGAAACTGTTTACCACTTTATCGTAAAAATGCTGAACATACAAATGAAAGTGGATCATTTCTTGATTCCAAAATTTATATAGGATAAAAATGGTCAAAGTATCGATATTACTTGAAAAATTAGCTAATCAATTGGATGATCCTGATAGTGAAATTATTATGGCTTCAGAAAATGATGAGCATATGCTTAATATTGTAAGTTATGCTTTGGTACATGCGGCTGGAATTTTAAGAAAAGCGGCAAAAGATGTATTAAAAATTGAGCCAGCTATTGATGCAGATAGTTTGCAAGAGTTATCATTAGTGGCGGCAGATTTAGATTTAGATGAAGAATTGAGTAAATATGCGGATGGTATTGATACTGCCTTAGATCTTTTTAGTAAATCTTCTGAAAAAGATAGTGAATCGATTGAAAATGTTGGTAAATTAGCTGAAATATTTGATAAATCAGAAAATGAATCCTTAAATAAATTAGCTTCTGTGTTAGATGAAATTTTATTAACTATTGGTGCACCGAAAGATTCAGTTCAAAAGATTAAATCAGCTGAAGATAGTGAAATTGAGAAAATAAGAAATAAACATCGTAAGCCTTCTTCGGATTTTTTTTCGTTAGGAAATGAAAAAAAACAAGAGATGGAAGATGCTGCAGTTAAGGCAATAAATGAAAAAGTTAAAGAATATAAGCCTATGGAGCATGCATTAAATACTAGATATTGTCCAGATCATGCTGGCGTGAGTTTAATGCGAATTGGCGATGGTGTATGGCAGTGTGAATTAGATAAAAAAATATACGATTTTAATAGTGGTTATACAACGTTAGATGGTGATAAAGTTCCAGGTACTAGTGTTTCTAATCAAACTCAAAATTTAAGAGATCACGCACCGGAACATATTAATTTTTCTAATCGTGAGCAGAAGCTTAACGGCTGATATAGATTACCTTTAAATGGAGGTATAAATGCCGATTAACAATAAATTTAAACAAAATAATAAAGAGGCAGATTAATGGCAGTTGACTATAGTAAAATACTGAGTCATCCAGAATCTGAATCTATTATAAGTAAATTAGTTTCTGGTATTACTCCGAAAGATATAGCTGAGTATTTAAAAATTAAATACCAAGGTAAAGATGAAGCGCATTTACGTCTTTCTGCGGCTTTATTAAAAGATTTTATAGATTCTAATTTAAATTTATACGAAACTTTAAATCAAGATATTCAAGCTGCAAAAAATGGCAATCTTGATAAAAAAGTATCAGCTTTTTTGCGAAATAATAGAACATATCAGCAAATTATGGTCGAAATGGCTGATAAAGAAGTTGATGTTAAGAAAATGTTACAAAAAGTTGCAGTATTGCTTGAAGTTCGTTTAGAGCAATTCTGGGATAAAATGCAAGAAAATCCAGCTAATTTAAAAGCTGATTATGGTTTATTGAAATATTTTGAAACACTTATGAATTATACAGAAAAGTATAATAAAATTGTAAATCAAAGTCCAGATCAGATTATACAACATAATGTAACGGTTCAAGTGATGGATCAATATGTTGCAATTTTTCAAGATGCAATAAGGGAGACGTTAGCTGAGATCGATCCTGATTCTGCCTTTTCATTTATGGAAAAATTTAATGAAAAATTCCAAAATTTACAACTTCCTGAGCAAATGAAGGTGAGTAAGCCGTTAACAACTGAGAAAAGATATTTGGAGGCAGAAGTATTATCTACAAAATTAGAAGAAATTGAAGGAAAATCGTGAATCCAATAGATAAAATTGCATATCCTGTAGGTGGAGAATTTTTATATGTAAATCCTCCGCATAATATTGAAGCATGGATGAATACATTAAAACACATTTATGTTTTAACTAATAAGGGTATGGATTTTAATAAAGCATTAGATGTAATTACTGAAAAATGGGATAATATGGATAAGCGAGATTTTAAAAATTGGATTGCTTTTTATCAACAAGGTGGTCATACGGCATATAAAAAAGCAGAATTAGAAAAAAATGCTCAATATATGCCTGGAGCTTTTTTGGATATGAATGAATTACGTTCTGTAATTCCTGGAGTTCCTACAAGATATGAAGAAGATGAAGTTCCAAATCAAGAAATTATATCTCAAAAAACTGACAAACAAAGACGAGAAGAGCAGGAAAAGCAAGAGAAAGAATATATTGATCAACAAATTAAAGCATTAATTGGTAGATTAAATGCCGCTGAAAGAATAGCTACAACTCGTGGTATTGATAAAGCTTTAGGTCCTGTATATGAAAATTGGTTAAAAGCGCTTCATGATTTAAAAAGAGAAATCCAAGTTGCTCCTTTTAGAACTGTAAAATCATCTTTATTAATTGATTTAATTGTTAGGAAGGGTAATCAATTATTTGCTAATGGTTATGAAAAATCTGCTCAAATTATGTATAAATTAGCACAAGTAGCCCCACCGCCATTAGAAAATGTTCCGGAATTGCCAGCAGAACCTTCTTTGGAAACTACTACAGATCCGGCTACGTCTGAAATGCCAACAGAATTACCTAATATAGAACCATCAAATGATAAAAAAGATGAAGATTGGGTGGAAGAATTTTTAAATGGATTAAATGGTATTGTTGATTCTAGTGAGGCAGATGATGAACTTTCTGTTTCGGATGGTGATTTAACTATTACAGCTCAAGCGGCACCAGTGCTTCCGGCAAGTCCAGTTGAAAAAGCTCCAGTAGATTTAGGAAGTGAGTTAGAACAGGCATTAGCACATGTAACAATTGATGAAGTTATTGGTAAATTAGAAGTTGTTTCTAATATATTTAAAAATCGTGAAATTTCAAGACAGTTAGCTATGGTAGATATAATGATGGATCAACTTGGCATTTCATCATTTTTCCCGGAATTAGCTGAAGCAACTTCGAAATCTTTAGAATCAAATCAATATTGTTCTACTCGTGTTGAAGATATTTTAGGTAGATTAAAGGGTAGTGTTAATGTACCGGCTGATCAAGCTTTGGATTTAGAAGGAAATGAACCTGGTGCAGCTGAGGGTAATGCTGTAAATCTTAAAAATCAATTAAATATTGAAAAACAGAAAGAAGATGCTCGTAAAAAGAGTAGAGAAGAAGCTTCAGAAGCAGCGGAAGATGCGGCAATAAGCAATAAACAAGCTCCTCAGGCAGTAAATACAGAAGCATTAAATCAACCGACTGAAGTTCAAGCTCCAACGGCTCCAGGAGTTAGGGTTTAATGAATGAATTTATCTGAAATCCTTAGCATATTATCCGGAATAGCTGCCGAAATGAATAGTAATATTTTTATCGTTGGCGGAGCTCCACGTGATAAGGTTATGGGTTTATCTAATAATATTGAAGATATAGATTTAACTTCTGGCGATAATAAAATTCATTATATTGCAAAAGAAGCTTCAATTAAATTAAAAGATATTAATTCTGTATATAAAGTTTTAGATGATGGGCATGCACAGATAACTATTGGTGGATTTAAATTAGATTTTTCTTCTAATTTTAATATACCTGATATTAAAAATATATTGCAAAAGGCTGGATTAAAAGGCCCTAGTGATATGCAGGCTGAATTATATTCTAGAGATTTTACTTGTAATACTTTGCTTATGAGTTTGGATTTAAAGCAAATTTTAGATCCAACTGGTTTAGCTTTAAAAGATATTAAATCAAAAATTTTAAGAACTTGTTTACCTGCAGCTGTAACTTTAGGTTATGATAATAAAAGAGTTGTAAGAATTCTTTATATGGCCGCCAAACTTAATTTTGATGTAGATGAAGAGATAATTAAATGGGTGAAAGAAAATCCAAGTAGTATTGCTAATTGTTCTCAAAATTATTTAATAAAAAAATTAGCTAAATCAATTGAGTATAATAAAGATAAAACTGTAGAATTATTAGATAAAATGAATTTGTGGAAATCTATTCCTCCAATTAAAGATTTACAATCAATAATGGCTAAAAATCCGGAGAGAGTATGAAAAATCCTAAATCATTTCAGGCGATGAATAAAGAATTTCAATATCTTTGGAATAAATTTGAAAGAGATGATTGGAAAGTCGAAAATCTTGGAGAATATTGTGAAGCTTTAGAGTGTATGGTTATGAATTATTTAACTAGAAATAATGCATTAAAACCAAAAGAAGCTGGAGAAATATTATTTAAAAATTATGATTATATAGATCAATCTAAATCTGAAAAAGAAAATAATGAATCTGGCCCTGGTGGCGGATTGTATAATGGTAAAATGGATAAATATAAATCGGTTAAAGATTTTATTAATTCAGATAGAAAAATGAAAAGAAAGCAGCGGAAAAAGAAATTAGTTCATTTAATGGCAGAAGATTTGAGTGATATACCTGAAGATGTATTAAATGAGGATGAAGATAAAAAAGATGAGGATGAAGAGGTAGCTTTGGTAGGAAGTTCATTTATTAATAGAGTCGATCCTTATCCAACATATGATAGTTCTTTTGCCCAGCCGGTTGGGTATTTATTTGATAATGATACGATGAGAAATGGGTATATTGGTTTATATAGTGTTTGGGGAAATGAAATAAATAATACTAGTAAATTGGCAGAAGTATATTATGATTTGATTAAATAAGTAATAATTCGATATATTATAAGTAAAACCAAGTATTTTCGTCTGGTTAAGGAATTAAAAACATGAGTTTAGCAAAAACTGCACAATTATCATCTTCAAAATTAGATAAAGATCTATTATACATAACTGACGAAGATTTATCTGTATCTGAAGAGGAATGTGAGCCGGAGGATAAAGATGATAAACCTTCCGGAGAAGTTATTGTATTGGTTACTGAAGAGCCAAAAGAAGAAGTTGAGGAAATTTCTTTTGAATTACCATTAGTTCCTGGTGGTGATTCTCAGGATGAGCTTGAAGACGAAAATGATTTATCTGTGGAAGAAGAGGAAGATAAAATAGAGGTAGCTGAGCCTGGCGTTTGGGATTGGAAGGCTCATTTTCCTAAGAATTTTCATATTTGGTTGAAGAATATGATGTCAAATCCTCCGAAGCATACTGGATTAGATTCAGTAGGTATTGAGCGCTGTGTAGCTTATTTTCAGAAATTAAATACGATTATATCACAAGCAGTTCGTTTGGATGTAGATGGTGTTTTAAACATTAATTTAATTGAAAAAGCACGTGAAGAAATTCATAAGGCAATTGATCGATTAAATGAAAGATTAGATCGTATAAATAGTAATAAATTTAAGAAAAAGAAGAAAGCTGATGAGGATTCTGAAGTATTTGTAAAAGAAGCTCAAAAAGCCGCAGGAGTTTACGGTAGAATTTCTGTGGTCGTACCTTTATTAATTTCACATATTGCTAGAGTTTGTATTAATAGTGTTGTTAGTGCCGGCAAAAATTTAGAACAAGTATTTGATCAAATGGCAAAAAAATATGAGTTAACAACACGGGAAAAAGCGGAGTTAATACAGTTATTATGTGATATGGGCTTTCCGCTTCGTCATCGTGAAGTTGATTTGGATTCAGATTTTGACGCTTCTTCAGAAAATAATCCAGATTATATTGCTAATTACTTCGCTTAATAGGAAAAATAATGTCTAGAGTTCTTAAAATTTCAACATATGCAGAAGATAAAGAGTTTGAAGAAGGTGAACAGAAGTTATCTCCTATGTTATCGCAATTTGCAAAAGCTGTAATTCCACCAAATGCAGTAGAACAAGCTCGTGCAAGAAATGCTCAATCAGTAATGCAACAATTAACTTCGATCATGGCAAATAAACCACGATATGCCACTGTAGATGATGCTGTAAGAGATATGCAAGAGCGTACTGGTTTAAATCTTCATCTTGAAAATATTAAATCTGCAAAAAAAAAAGTAAATAAGCAAGCTCATGAATTAGTGGATATTCCAGAATCATTAAAAAAATATGATTTTGTGGGTAATATTGTAAATTATATTAAAAATAATATAAAAAATACAAATGGTGTTGGAAATTCTGTACCTCAATTACAGCATGATATTTTGTCATTATTTTCAAAAGATGGTTTAGCTCCTCAAGACATTTTAAATGACGAAGTATCTAAATATCTTAGTGATTGTATTTTAGAACAGCAAAAAATGCTTCCAAGTGATTCTGATAATGGGCAACTAGGCTTTGGTGTTGGAAAAGACCTAGTATTTGAAAATGAAGATCCTTGGAGTGGATTAATGCCCAGTAAATAAAGTATTAAATGCAAGATAGTATTTTTGAAAAATTTAAAGATAATATATCGAATTTAGATCCTGTACATTGGATAGAAAAAAATTTAACTTTAGACGGTAAACCTTTCCGAATTAACGGAAATGGATATAAAGCATTTAGCGATATTTATAGATATATTGGTGTAACTGCAACTCAACGTGATTCTAAGCCTATATGTTTAGTAAAAGGCCGTCAGGTTGGTGGTTCGAGTTTAGCTTGTGCATTATCTTTATATTTTGGAGCATCTGGTATTTTTGGAACCGGCAATCGGCCTCCAATGCGTGTTATTCATTGTTTTCCTACATTAGTTCACGTTTTTACTTATGCTAAAACTAAATTAAATCCAACTATTTCTTCGGCTGTACTATCTCCTAATAAAGTTCGTGGAAAAGTTAAATCTGTAATTGAAGAAAAACTGGATGTTTCAACTCCGGCGAATGATTCTTTACAATATAAACAATTTGTTGGAGGTAATTTTTTACGAGTTGAATCTACAGGTTTAGATGCATCAAGACTTCGTGGTTCTACTGGTGATTGTAATTTTTATGATGAAGTTCAGGATATTCCGGCTGAAGCTATATCGAATGCAAATAAATTATTAACTACTGCTCATTATGGGCGAGTTGGTGAAGGTATTCAGCTTTATTTTGGTACGCCTAAACAAAAAGGTTCAGCTTATTGGAATATTTGGAATGCGTCAACAAAACAATATTTTCATTTAGGTTGTGAATCTTGTAATGAATTATTTCCTCTGTATACGCCAGGGTCAGATGCTTGGGAAAAAATTTGGCTTTATGGATTTGTAGTTAAGTGTCCTCATTGTGGTTGTGAGCAAGATAAACGTGAAGCAACAGAAAGAGGAAAATGGGTAGCATTAGGAGATCCTGATGCTGAATATATTGGATTTCACATTAATCAATTATATTTACCATATTTTGATAAAGAATATATTATTTCTCAAAAACCAGAAAATCATCCAATTAATACAGAAAGAGCGTATCAAAATGAAGTTCTTGGAGAATTTTATTCTGGAGACGCTAGTCCAATTACACCTGAGGAAATTCAACAAAAATGTGCTGATTCTGGTCGTAAATTTAGAGCATCAATTAGTTCTTCAGAAAATAAAAATGTATATGCAGGATTTGACTGGGGTAAGAAAAAAGATGTTGAAGGATCTCAAGGTCAATCTTATAGCACAACGGTTTTATTGAGTGATGATGGAAAAGGTTTATTAAGTGTAGAATTTTTTACGTTATTAAAACGTAATGATTTTGAGGAGAAAAAATCAATTGTAGATCAAATGTTTAGACAATATAGTGTTAAATTAGGGGTTGGTGATATTGGATATGCTAATGATTTAACTGAAATATTGCAAAAGGAGCATGGAGATCGATTTATTGCAAGCGAAGCTTCTGGACATGTAAATGGTCATCAAAAATATGTTGATGAATATTTTCCTAAGCGTGTAGTTTTTGAAAAAGATTATTATATTGCTGAAGTTTATGGGTTATTAAAAAAGGGAATGATTAGATTTCCATATGGTGATTATGAAAAGATAGCTACTTTAATTCAGCATATTTGTAGTATGGAAATAAAAACTACAATGAATAGATTAGGAGAGCCTCAGCAAAAGTATGTGAAAGGACCTACGCCTAACGATGCTTTTGCTGCGTTAATAAATGCTTATATTGCTTATAAATTTGATATAACTAAGGGTTTTAAGAATGGACCTGGAGGAAGTCCATTTAATCAAAGTGGAAATAGACAAATACCGGCAGTTTTGGGTTTCGCTCCAAAATTCAGATAGTTTATTAAATTACATTATATCAATAAATTTCCATATAATCATGCGAAGTTTTAATTGATATATAAGATAATAATATGAATAAATCTGAAGAGTTTTTAAAATCCAGAGAGCAACCGCCATTAGTTACTCCAAATATGTGGAAAAGTGTATCAGCATATAGGCGAGATCTTTTGGAACAAGAGGCTTCTGAAGGTAAATTTCGTGAGCCTGGTGGAAGTCCAAATTACGGTATTTCTAAAAGTGGAGCTGGAAATGTAGTTGCTGCTAAATTTGCACAACAGGCTAATTCAGTTTCTGGGACGAGTGGAGCAAATTGGCGAGGATCGGGCGGGACAGTTCAAATGACTCCCGAGGTTTATTCGCCATTATGGTTAAATTCTAATTTAAATTTACCTCGAGATAGAGCAACGGTTAATGCTTGGGCTCGTGCATTTTTTGCATTAAATCCCATAGTTCAGAATGCTATTTCTTTACATTCTACATATCCGATATCTAAATTAAATATTAAATGTAAAGATGAAAAAGTACAGAAATTTTTCCAGGAAATGTGTGAAGAAATAGATTTAATGAATGTTTGCACGCAGATAGCTCAAGAATATTGGACTGTAGGTGAGGCATTTGTTTACGCTGAATTAGATGAAAGAGCTTTAAAATGGAGCCGATTATTAATTCAAAATCCAGATTATATAGTTGTTCAACGTTCAGTTGTTGCTGGTGAACCTATTATTAGTTTACGTCCTGATGAAAATTTAAGAAGAATTTGTACTAGTAATAAACCTTCAGATATTCAGCAAAAAAAATCATTAAGCAAAAATATAATTGAAGCAGTTAAACGTGGTGAAAATATTCCATTAAGTAATTTTTATGTATCTCATTTAGCTAGAAGAATTAGTCCATATGAAATTAGGGGTACTAGTTTAATTGTAAGTTGTTTTCGATCACTTCAGTTATGGGATCAAATTAAAGAATGTAAATATGCTCAAACTGGCGATATGATAAATCCTTTGCGTATATTTAAGGTAGGTGGGGGTGTTTCTAATTATCAACCAACTCCTGCAGATTTAGAACAGTGGAGATTAGTTATTGAGGAAGCTTCTAATAATAAAAATTTCAAATTAATTACTCATGATGGTTTTAGTGCTGAAACTGTAGGGGCAGGATCCGGAATATACGATACTTCTGCAGATATTACGCAATTAATGAAGGAAATGTATATTGGGTTGATGGTTCCAAATGTTATTATGGATGGCGGTGGAGATATTTCTTATCAAAATGGTGGGGTGGCGTTGGACGTATTAAGACAGCGTTATACACAATTTAGAAATTATTTAACAAATTGGCTTCGTAGGAAAATATTTGCTCCAATATCTAAGATGAATGAATTTTATGATTATTCAAATGGAAAAAAAATATTAATTGTTCCAGATGTTGATTGGAATCATATGTCATTATTTGATACTAGTGATTATATTCAACAATTAACTACATTGGCTACAGCTCAACCTCCAAGAGTTAGTAATCAAACACTATATAAATCTCTCGGTTTAGAGTATGAAGATGAATTAAGAAAGATTCGTCGAGAGCAAATTGATTTAGCTATTCAGACTAGAGAAGTAAATACATTAAATGCTATGTCATTAAATGATTTGAGAGCATTAGGTACAGAGTCTGAAATTAAGGAAATAGTAGATAGGTTACCGGGTGAATCTCCGTATGAAGAACCTATACCTGGGTCTGAAGGTGGAAATTCTATTCCGCCACCTCCACCAAATCCTTCTCCGTTTAGTAGTCCTTCCGCTCCATTATCAAAATAAATATTTGATATATAACTACTTTTTAGGTATATAATTGAACTTTATTTAAAAATAGATTTTGGGAGTAGTGAATGTCTTATAAAAAAGATTTAAAGGTAGAGGCGCAAAATTACGGACTTAAGCATAAATTACGTCAGTATGTTACGCCTTCTGGTTGGCAAAGAGCTATTTCCGAAGTAGGATCTGATAAATATAAAGAGCGTATGGAAACTTTGCGTGAAGCAGATGATTCCATGAGAGAAACGGCAACTTTATTTAAAGGTTATTTAAAAAGTGCTGAAAATGCATTTAAAGATAATAGATATTTAGATGTAGCTCATTGGTGCGCTATGATAAATGATGGCGTTAAATTAATGATTAAGGATTCTAAGCCTGTCACTGATTTACGTGATTCAGAAGTTGCTGAATATTATACACGTCATGAAGATGCAAATCCAGAACATAATTATTTTTCTGCTGATGACGGTTTAGTTGCTACTGCTGGAATTTTTGATCGATTATTTGGAAATTCTATAGAAAAATTATATTGGAAAAAAATTAAAGAAAGTAAAATGGCGGTACAATCTTTAATTAATAGAACTGGCAAATTAGTTGCAATGACTTATTCATCGTTAGATAGAATGGGAAATGCTCGGGCTCAAGGCAATATTGGAGCTTGGATTGAAGATATACAAAGAATTGCTAAAGCACAGGGTGAATTTCAAATTTTTGCTAAGAGTGTATACGATAAGCATTTAAAGGAATTAGCTGATATTGTTAAATCTAATAAGCCAGCTCAAAATATTTCTCAACCTATAAATGAACAAATTCCAAAAGCTAATAAAGCAGAGGAAGCGGATGATTTAGTTAATGAATCACCGGAAGATGAAGAAGAATTAATTTTCGATTTAAAAAATAAGAAGGAGCCTATCAAACCTGTAGAAGAAGCTAAGTTTGATAAAGGTCGTCCTGCATTAACTGATCCAAGGTCAGTTAAAAAACAAAATGAAAAAGAATTAGAGGAATGGTCAAAAGTTCAGGATTTTTTAAAGGGAAATCAAAAAAATACTGAAGAAAAAGTTGAAGAACCTAAAGTTGAAGAACCTAAAGTTGAATCAGTTAAGCCTATAGAACAGCCTAAAATTGAATCGGTCAAACCACTTCAAGAAAAGGTTAATATTCCAGAAGTAAAACCCGAAATTAAAGAAGAATCTAAAGTTGAAACTTCTAAAGTTGTAGAAGCTCCCAAACCAATTGTCAATCAACCAATTAAACAAGAACTTCCTAAACCTGTAGAAGTTCCTAAAATTGTTGAAGCTCCTAAAGTTGTAGAAATTCCTAAAGCGGCACCAATTCCTCAAATTCCTCAGGCACCAACACAAACTACCGTTGAAGCTCCACCTAAGCGTGGACGTGGCAGACCGCGAAAAAATCCATTACCGACCGCGCCAGCTGTAACTTCTATGCCTATTTCTAATGAAGTTCCAACTCAAGTTTCAAGTAATCCATTTGATTCAGCTCCTGCAGTAGTTCCTACAGCTGCTCCTAAATCAGCTCCGAGCCAACCCACTATAACAACTGCACCAAAAACTCAGCCAGTTCATGTTGATATTAAGGGGACTGAACCAAAAACGCCGGAATCTGTGGATGAAAAAGAATCTTCAAAAGAAGAAAGTTCATCAATTTCTAAAGAAGATGCTGCTTTAAATTCTAGTGATAAAGTTTTAACATTAGTTATGATTCCAAAAATTAAACCTGATAATTTGGATGAAATTAAGGAATCATTACAAAAGAAATTTGGACATCCGATCCGTTTTGTTACTAAAGAAAATGGTGCTGGAATTGCTAAAATGTATAAAGAAGACGGTTGGAAACTTGATGCAGTAACTTATGATGAAGCGATTAAAGAAGTTGAAGCTCCAAAACGTAATCCTTTAGAGTTATTAAATGATCCGAAATTTTTGGCAGAATTACCTACATTAAGTAATGGTTATTTTGATAAAGGTCGTATTATTGATGTAGTTAAATCTCCATATGATAATGGTAAGATGAATACATATCCTGAATTTAGAAATATGGATAAAGCTACAAGAAAAGCTGTTATTGATAAATTAAATGAATTAGATGATGAAAAAGATCGAATTAAAGCAGAAATGGCAAATAAAACAGTTTCTAGCCCTGAATTATCTTCTAAATTGCCTGAAGTTCCTAAAACTGAAGAATTAAAACAAAGTGAACCAATTATAAACAATGAAATTAAATCTGAAAATCCTACTGAAGAATTATCAGAGGATGAAATAGAACAAGAAATATTTATTCATACAGGATCAATTCAGAAATTATTAGGTAAGTCAATGAAGGATGTAACATCAACTGATATATTTAAATTATTAAACTTAAAAGAATATCTTGATTCATTACCTAGATTAAAAAATAATAATAAATTATTTAATTTAGATTTAATTGCTAGATTTCCTGAAATAAATATATTAGGACCTGCTGCAAAAATTTATTTTGATACATTAAAGCAATTACAAGCTGGAAAAGCCGCATATCCCAAAGAAAAAGTAGCAAATGTTGAAGAATTAGTAATTAAACGTTCTCATACATTATTTTTCAATGAATTAAAGAAAGTAGCGGCAACCCAAAATAAAGGTTTAATGGCGGCAATAATGTGTAAATATTCGGAACAAATCGAAGAAATTGATCCAGAAATGAGTATTAAGTTACTACAGCAGGCGGAGAAATTAGTTGATTGAAATAATTAAACAAGCTTCGGTAGAACTTCAGAACTTTGATGATAATGATATTGTTAAAGTTGCTGGAGTTTTACGTCGATTGAAAAATTGGTTAGGATCATTGGGAAATGAAGAATATAGGGCGCAATTAGAAAATCTTCATAATGAATCTACGGTAATTAATGGACATTTGTCTAATTTATCTAAACATATTAATTTATTACAATCGGCCATTAAAGATGCAGACATTAAATCATATGAATTAGAATTAGAGGAAGTTAAATTTTTATCTAAACAATTATCTGACGAATTAGAAAAATTAAATTCTACAGCAACTTTGGCTAAAATTCCACAAGATAAAGAATTTATTGATAAAAGTACAGATATTAAAATAAATGATTCAAAAAATAGATCTGGATATGATGTGCCATTTGGGTTAGTTAATAAACCATATAAGAGTTTTGAACATTTTAATCAAATTTCTTCAGATTTAATTGTAATAAGTGATGTTGTTAAATCGAGAATATTACAAAATTTAGCTACCAAATTGGATAGATTAAGATTAAATGATCAATTAGATTTATTTAAAAATAATATGGATGCTTTTTTAATTGTTTTTAAAGAAGCAATTACAAATGGCGTTATTTTAGAAAATAGTTTAGTTCAAGATGCTAAAAAAGAGCGTCCTTCTGGTCAAACATATGTGAAAATTAGAACGGCACCTTTTAGTGTTCCTGGTATTAATTTAAAAATTCAAGGTGTAGTATTATTAACTGATTTATATGCTCAAAAATCTCCAAAAATGAAATTAAGTGTTATGAGATTTACAGATATTGAAATTGAAAAAATATCTAGATCGGAAAGAAGAATTATTTTAAATAAAATTGCAAATCAGGTAGGCAGATCAGTAACTAATTTATCTCCTATTCAATTAGCTGAAGTATTAAAAAATGCTTATATTAGAGTTTTTGGAAAAGAACCTACGTTACAAGTATTAGGTACAGCTTGGGCTCAATCTATGGCTGAGCAAAGTGGTCATTATATTAATAATAATATAGGAAATATTACTGCTACAAAAGGATGGATTGATTCTGGTGGTAATTATTGGTCATTTGACACGACTGAATTTGATAATAGTGGAAAACCTCGAAAAGAATCTATGAAGTTTAGAGCGTATAATACGATAGATGATGGAGCTGTTGATTATTGGAAACAATTAGCAACATCATTTAAGGGTGCATTTAAATGGTTTGGAACAGGTGATGCATTACATTCGGCTTTAGCATTAGGGGATCAATCGTATTATACAGCTGATAGGACTCTTTATGCTGGAAATATGTCTAGTCTTTATGAAACATTTTTAAATAATGTAGCTCCTAATTTAAATTTAATATCTAAACCTACATTGCCACCATCTAGAAAATTTCCTGAGTATAAAGCTCATATAAATTCACCTAGTCAGCCAATTCCTGAAAAATTTATTGATAAAATTAATAAAAATACTGCTTATAAAATTGTTAATGATAATAATAAGCAATATATAGTGTTAAATCGAAGATTAAATAATGATAATAAATCAGAAAATGCACCGGCTGAAATAGCGCAAAATATTCCTAAAGTTGATAATATTGATTCCGAGGTAAATGATCTTATGAATTATCTTTTTAAATCAGCAAAATCTTTAGATTCTATTGTTAAACATGCTTTAGAAGAAAAGTTATTGCCTAAAACGCAATTGTTAATAACAATTGCTTCGGTAAATGATTTTCATATAAAAATGAAATATGCTGCAATAGTTTCAGAATTATTAGAAAAAAATATTAATGCAAAAACTGATATAATGTCCGATGGTGATATTATTAATATTAATTGCATAGCTGCTGGAGATAATAAATTAGTAACAGATGCAGTATTAGCTATATGTGAAATTGTTTCTGATGGTTTTTATTTTAAAGATAATAGTAAAATAGTAAAATCAATACTAAAAGAAAATCAATTTTCTAAATTTGCGAGTGTTTCATATGAAGAAATTGAAAGATGTTTAAGAAAATGTGATCTTGAAATTTTAAATAAGTGATAAAAATGGAAAAATTAGCTTATATTCGTAAACAAGTTAATGGAAAATATAAAATTTTTTCTGAAGAAGGTAAAAGTTTAGGAGAATATGATTTTTTTTCCGAAGCCAAGGAAAGATTAAAGCAAATTGAATATTTTAAGCATAAAAAAAGTAAGATATTAAGAAGAAAATTATTAAAAGTATTAGCTTACGAAGAACCGAGTTATTCAGCGATTATGCGTGAATTATGTAAAAAAGATAAAGCTATTTTAGTTATATTTATGTCAGCATTTAAAAGAGCATTTGATGATTCTGTTATAGAAGAATTAGAAAATCCCGATAAAATCGCTTTATTAGCAGCGATGAAATCTATAAATTATGAGGCTGAATAAATGTTTTCGGAAATTTTAAAATTATCTGAATATTATTTTAGCTTATCAATTAACAATGTTAATAATATTCAAGATAGAATTTTTAAATTAGCAGCTACCATTGATATGGGTGAGCCTGTTGAAGCTGGTAAAGGAATAGCTGAAATAATTAAATTTTTACTTAAACGTATTGACTCTAAAAATAGAGAAAAATCTTTATATAAATTAAAAAAGAAAATTTGGAATTTAAATGAATGGGAAATGTCTTCTAAAAAGATGCCAGCTTCTTCATCTTTGGGAATTTCTATTAGTTTTATTAAAAATATATTAAATGGTCATCCGGCACCTTATATTCGATCAATATTAAGTGAAATATATAGGAATTTATAAATGCCTCAAAATTTTAAAATAGTAATTCCTGGAAAATTATATAGATCAGGGCAAATTGCTCCATCGGAAATTCCTCAATTAATTAATTCATCTTATAATATTAAAAAAATTGTATCATTAGATGCACAGGCTGGAATATTAATTCATTCATTTATTCCAAAATCAATAGAGCATATAATGTTTCCACTTTTAGAAGGTAATGGTTCAGATGAAGCTAGAAAATTAGCAAATGCAATTAAATCTGGATTATTAGATGGAAATGGCGCTGTTTTAGTTCATTGTTTGCACGGTCAAGATAGAACAGGATTAGCTATAGCTATGTATAGAGTGATAAAACAGGGATGGACATGTACTAAAGCTATAGAAGAGGCAAAATCATTAGGTTATGGAATAGGCATGCCTCTAAATACCACAAATCAATATAATATAGAAATTTGTAGAGTATGTACTAAAAATCATACACATTTTTGTCAAACTATTAAAACTGATGTATCTCAAGTTGATGATATAGTTAATATAATGCGTGATGATTTTTCGCATCAACAAGGTTCAAATTCTGCTGGAGTTATAGTCCCTGGATTTGATAATCAATATACTTTTGCCCCATTTACTGATTCTTCCTCAGAGGGAGCTTTAGGTGCAAAAACCTCATCCAAAAGTAGAAAATCTGTATTAAAAAAAATAATTAAATTTTTAGATGAAGAAGAAATAAAAAAAGATATTAATTTAATAGCTTTACCTACATCTGGACAAATAGATAATTATAGTGGTTCAAATGCTGTTAGTGCTCCAAGTGCTACTCCTGGATCTCCTAATTCAGCAGGTTTTACAGCTGACCCTACAGGATTAGTACAAATATAATCAATATTTAAACATATAATTATGACATTTTCTAAATTAGCTGAATCAATAAATATGTCACTAGATGTACCGTCTTCTGAAAAAAAGATTGCACAGATGGTTGTACGTAAATTTCAGCAATTAAGTAAAAAAATAGACGCTTTTGATAAGCATTTAGATATTTTATATAATCCTTTTAAATCTCATGAGACTGTAACGGAAGAATCTGTTATACAGCATCGAGCTGCATTAAGGCGATATCGAGACAAAATTAAAGATAATTTTGCTAATATTAAAGTTTTTATTGTTTCATGCATTACTGATTTAAATTATTTTTCTTCAGATACACATATTTCTGAGTTAATGAAATCTTTTAATGATTCAATTGGTGATATAGAAGAAGCATTGGAAGATTTATTAACTAATTTGGATAATTGGAAAAACAAAGAATATCGTACAAATGTTATGAAATGTATTGAATCTGTAAAAAAACAATGCAATCAATTAGATGATTTAATAAATGATCGAATTATTGATGACATAAATACGAATATTTTGGCAAAGAATTGGACCGATAATTTAGATGATAAATTAAAATCATCAATTAAAGATAAAGAACCGTATGTTAAACGACTTCATGAAGATCGTGAACAGAGATTAAAAGAATTATTGAATGTAGGAGAATAAATGTTAATTAAGCAGGGTGATGGGAAAGTTTTAAAAGTAATTGATGCTGAAGAGATGTTAAATCTTGATCAAAATAAAGTTGCACAATTATTTGATGAACCTAAAAAAGATTTAAATAAAGACAAAAATAAAAAAGAATATAAATAATATTTTATATTTAATTTAAGTAAATTCTGGAGAATCAATGAGTTTTGTGAAAATTGGTGAAAATTTTGAAATAAATAGTAATGATATTAAGACTACAGATTCGGTTTTATCTGAATTAGATTCTTCAGTATTAGATCAGTTTATACGAACCGCTTCTGATTTAAAAAAAATCGCCCCGAAAGCTAAAGATTTCTTATATTTTACTGGTATTATGTTACACGCTGCAGAAGCCGCTTTATATGATGACGAAGGTAATATAAAGAAAGATGCTAAAGGTCAAGATGTTTCTGCTAAATGGGAAGTTAACGAAAAAACGGGTTCATGGAAATGGGTTTGCTCAGATAAATCTATTAAACCAATGAAAAATAATAATGGTGATATTTTCCCTGAACCAGAATTAAAAATAGCTTATAAAAAATGGGTAGGTAAACCTCTCTGTATTGATCATAAATCAAGTTCAGTAGATCATATTCGTGGTGTTATTGTTGATACTTTTTATGATGATAAATTAAAGAGGGTAATCGGTCTTTGTGCTTTAGATAAAGTTAATTATCCTGATTTGGCAAGAAAAGTATCTACAGGTTATTCAGCTAATTTAAGCATGGGTACGGGTGTTTCTTGTGCAATTTGTTATGATTGTGGAAAAGCTGCAAGAGTAGAAGCTGATTTTTGTAATCATATGAGATCTAAATCATGTTATGGTGAAATTAATACAGGTCTTTCTCCAATTGAGTTATCGATTGTTGTAAATCCAGCTGATCCTAAAGCTAGAATTCGTCATATTGTTGCGGCAGCTGATTCAATTGCTAAATATGTAGAACAAAAAGAATTGAGTTTAAAAACATCATTATCATCTAATGATTTTGATAAATTAGAAAAAGATTTAGAAAATGCGCAAGATAGTTTAAATAAATTAAAGGAAGGCTTATCCGATTTTAAAAAAGAAGAATTGGATGAGGAAAAAGACGAAGAGTCAGATAAAAATGACGCTGGTGTAAAAAATATGGCAGAAACGGATATAGAGAATACAGACAGGAATTATAATATGCCTGCCCGTTTTGCTGAAGAAAATGATTTAAATTCATTAAATTACAAATTAATTTTTGGAAAATTAAATGGATTGGAAGAAAAGATTAACAATTTTATCAATAAAATGGCTTCTATAGAGAAGACTAATAATTTTAGTGAGGAAACAGATATGGCTAATGAAAAAAAGGCGTACTTTCAAGGCGGTGGAGAGGGCAATGAACCAGCTCCCAAGGCAGTAAAGTACCCCAAAGAGGATTCAGATAAGATTCGCGAAAAAGAAGACAAGCAAATGTCTCCAGAACCATCCAGTATGGGTGCAGACGGTCTTCATCCTGGTGACGAAGCAAAGAAAAAACTCTTATTAAGAGCTTCAGAATTAGAGGCACGTGCTTTACGTCGTAAAGAAGCTGTTGAAAAAGTTAAATCAGTATTAAAGAGCAAAGAAGCTTACTTTAATGGTGGTGGTGAAGGTAATGAACCTACGCCTGGTAAAGCAAAATATCCCAAAGAGGATTCAGATAAGACTCGCGAAAAAGAAGATAAACAAATGGTTGGAGCTCCACCGTTTCCGAGCGTTGGTAAAATTGATGGTCTTTATGGCGATGATTTGAAAAAGAAAGAAATGCTTAGCCGTGCTACATTAAATGCTCGGTTTATTAAAGCTGCTAATGCTGATGGTTCTGATAATATTGGAAACTCAGGCTGGCATGTATTTTCAAAAACTGAAAATGGTGAGAAATTAATTCTTACGGCTACAGTTTCTGATATTGCTGGTGATAAAGCTGAAGCTTTCTATGATTCAATTGCTACCAAGGCCTTCGGTTCAAAAATTATAAATACGATTAAGACACAAGGTTTTGAAAAAGCTGTTAAAATGTACAAGGGTGCTCAAGAAGTCCATGTTAATCCGCTTCATTTAGATGGGTTAACCTCAGGCGCTCAACCATCTAAAGAAGAAGTTGATGCCGCTGAGGATTATCGCATTCTTCATAATGGCGAATATCCTGCAGATTTCGTAAAGAAATATCCTACGTATCGCGCTGGAATGAAAGCTACTGCTCAAGCTGCTCCAATTATGCCAGCTAGCGCTCCAGGTGCTGCAGTTGATTCAAATATGCCATCTGAAGTTCCTGCTAAAGCTGAAGATAAGGGCGCAGATGGTAATCCTGCCGATCAGATTGCCGCTCAAATTGAAGAAATTGATAATATTACTGCTGATATGAAAAAAGCTGTTGAATCATTAGAAGATGAAAATACTAATGACCTTGGTGGTTTGCCTGCAAGTTCAGCATCATCTGTTTCTTTGCCTGATATGCGCAAGACTTTAAACTCTGCATTAAAGAAGGGTTTCAAGCAGGCTGTTTCAGAACTTCAGGATAATAAAGAGGAACTTGAATTAATTGTTAATGTTCAAAAAAATTCAAGCGCTTCAAAAGAAAATTCACAATTAGTAAAAACTATTGTATCAGCTGCACTTAATGACGCGAAGACCTCTACTGCTAATGCTTATAAATTAATGTCAGCATTTGTTAAGTATGCTCATGGTACGGACGCTCTTTTAAAGAAAGCAGCAGAAGAGGCTAAAATGAAAAAATCTGCACAAGAAGCTAACGATCCGCATGATTGGAAGCAAACTATGGAAGACTTAAAGAAGGTTAATCCTCCTCCTACTCCGGAAGAGAAATTCCCATTGAAAGTTGATCCTAAACCTGTTCCGCCAGGCACTTTACAACCGATTTTCGAAAGCGGTAATGTTGAAGATAGTAATGATGCCGTTTCTTTTGAAATTGGTGATGACGGAAAAGTTAAAGGCACTGCTGATAGTTTGGCCGATGTTAAAGCTGGTGCTGAATATGATCTTAATACGCCTGAAGGTCGCGCTGTAATGCGTGCCAAGATTGCGCAAAAAGGTCTTAAATTCAGTGATATGATTGGTAAAGCACATCCTAAAGGTGGCACGGTAGTTCCAGGCCTCAATTCAAAACCCACTGGTGATTTAGCTAAGGTTGAAGATATTGAAGAAGCACATGATAAGATTATGGATATCGTTTCAACGGTTACCCCGAAAGTACGTACCGCTGCCGAACAAATCCAAAAACTTGTTGTTGCTGGCAAAATTGATCCAGCTAAAGATTTTGACGGATTAATTGCCGAAGGTCTTGATTCAGCGGCTGTTTCTTTCTGGAAGAAATTCTATGGTGAAGCAAAAGATGGTGGATCACAATTTGCTGCTGATCTTGTGAAAAATTATGAAACCAAGAAATCAGCTGAACTTGAGAGTGCTGTAACTGTTAAAGTTTCTCGTGCATTTGAGTTAGCTCATGAAATGGCTGAGCGTGGTATGATTGCTAATAATGCTGGTGCGATTAGAGCTCAAGCTGATGAAATTGTTAAATACAATGACGCCAGTTTTGATAGCCTTAAGAAAGTTGTAGCTCGTCAGGGCTCAATGGCTAAGACCGCTTCTCATTTACCGGTTGTTGGTTATCAGCATGAATCAATAATTGATGCTGCTGGATTAACTCTTCCTGGAGCCGGTTCAGGTTCCGATTTAAGAAGCCAGCTTGAAGCAGCTTTTAATACACCCGTTCGTCCAGGTAAACGCTAAACTGAAATTTTAATATAGTGGGTTTGTATTAAATTATGAGCCCACTATATTAATTTTTTTTACGATTTTAAATAGGAACTTAAAATGTCTTCAAAATTTTCTGATCAAGTAGCTCAAGGAATGAGTCAAATATTAAACGATAAAAATTTTCAAAAAGTTTTTACGCCAGCTGTTAAAGTAGCTTCCGATAGCACTGTTACTGAAGGTGAATCTTCAGATGACGAAGATGCGTTTAAAGCATTTGCTGAACTTGCTGTTACCGCCAAAAAGAAAAAAGAAGATGATGAAAAGTCAGAAGATGATAAATCTGATGATAAAAAATCTAAAAAAGAAGATAAATCAGAAGATAAGTCTGATGATAAAAAAGAATTAAAAAAGAGTAAAAAAGATAAAAGTGATTCTGATAAAGATGAAGTTAAAGAAGATAAATCAAAAAATAAAAAGAAATCATTTCCTTTTTTCAAAAAGAAAAAAGCTGATGATCAATTATACGCTTCAGCTTTAAGACATATAGTTGAATCATTTACTAAAACTTCTTCAGTTCTTGAAAATATGGGTTTAGAAAAAAGTTCAATTGCTACTATGGCTATTCTTAATCACATAATTGAAGAAGCTGCCTATATTAAAATGGCTAAAAATTCACTTCCTCATTTAAATCATAAATTAAAAGATCTTAAAGAAAGATTCAAAAAATTACATGATCCTGAATCACACTATGATGCTGATTTAGCTGAAGAATTAGATAATGAAATAACCGAAATTGAAGATACAATTAAAGCGTTAGAAGAAGATAAAGGTGAAGATAAAAAGAAAGATTCTGAAGATTTGCATGAAAAATTAAAAAATCTTAAAGAGAAATTTAAAAAATTACATAGTGCTGATTCATCTTATGATGCTGATGTAGCCGAAGAATTAGATAAAGAAATTACTGAAACTGAAAATAAGATTAAATCATTAAAAGAAGATGATAATGATGTACGTGGAACCGATTTACTTTTGGGTTTAGATGATCCGGAAGCACGTGAAGGTTTTTTAGATGATCATGTAGATGATCCTCGTTCATCTGCAGTATTAGAAGATATACTTACAAAAAATCCTAAATTAGTTGATGATATTGTTCCAGGATTAAAAAGTAAATTTAATGATGAGACAATTGAGGAGCAATTAAAAAATAGAATTAAATCTCGTTTACCTTCTATAATTGAAACGCCTGAAGATGATGATATTGAATCGATAATGAATGCATATAATGAAGCGCGCCAAGCAATTCCTGGTATGGCTAAATTACCTCATGAACATGATATTGAAAAAAAACATGATCCATTAAAAACAAAAATTGATGAATTAAACGCAGATGATATGGATGATGATGTTTTAATTAAAAAAATGCTTAAAGAATTATCTATTAATTCTGAAGAATATGATGACTCAGGTGAAATTAATTGTACACTTTTAGCAGAAAATATGGCTGATAAATATGATCTTTATGAAGGCGATAATTATGATATTCCGGAATATGTATTTGACTGTGCCGTTGAAGCTGCTGAAAAATTTGAAAAATTAAATAAAGAAGATGAGCATGATTGTGATGATAAATGTAATCATGTACTTCAAGCATTTAATTTAGTTAATCAATGGGTTAAAGAAGCTGATGAATCAACTTTTGAAGATGAAGGTAATACAAAAGTTACGGATGATGATCTTAAATCAGTTTTAGATGTAATTGGTGGATATTCAGATAAAGAAATTAATGATAGAGCATCATTATCTAATCCAAGTGATTTAGATGCTTATACTCAAGAATTTTATGATGCAGTAGGTAAAAAGTGATATTTAATAAAAAAACTATATTAGCTGAAGAATTAGCTTCTTCAATGAATAATCTTTTAAAAAAGACCGCATCTTCTGATGTTGTTGAAGCTAAGTCAGAAAAATTAATATCTGATTTAAGCCGTTCATCTGAAATATTTGATGATATTGGAAATCATAAAACGGCGGAAATTATAACCAAAATTCTTGAAAAAATAGCTGGAATATAAATGTTTAAAATTAATGAATCAGTTTATGATGAGGTAGTGGCACAATTAGAAGTTAATTTGAATAAAATTGCTTTTGATGAAGCTACCGAATTAGAGCAAAAGAAACTTGAAGCTTTAAATTTATTAAATTCTTCAGCTGAATTATTGGAGCAATTTGGTTTTGAAAAAGAAGCGGAAATAATTACAAAATTAATATTAATAAATGCTAGTAATATAAAACATTTTCACACTGAAGAATCTGGAATACCTGTAATTTATTTAATTAAAGATGATCCGGATTTTAATACTTTTTGTGCTTCTTGCGCTAAGAAATTACAAGATGAAGGAAAAGATATCATAGGACACGCATATGAAGAAGGGCCAAATCGGGAATGTGCATTATGTGGCACCGATTTAGAATCAGCTATGGGTCAAGATGCTTATTATAAAACTTACGGTGATTCAGATGATAATAATACATCAGATTATAAAAAAACTCACGAAGGGCCAGACGAATATAAAAAAGAAAAATTAGAAGATCAATATTTAGAAGAAATCCTTCATGAATTAGATGAAGGTGAAGAAGATCAAGTTTTTATCTAAATTTATAAAAAGACTTAACTTATAAGCTCCCTCGGACTTGTTTCGAAGGAGCTTTTTTATTTTTAAATATTCATGTTATATAGATTATGCATAAAATAACATGATTTATGTAATATAAGGAAATATATGCTTAGAATTATTCAAGCTGGAAATTCTCTACCAACAAGTTTTCCAGTTGATCCAAATGCTGAATTTATGCCAGGAATGTGTGGTCAATTAACTACACTTGGGTCTAATATTGTTTGTGGGGTTTCGGATGGTTCAGCACCATTAGGTATAATTGATGATATTAAAACAAGAGCTTTTTATGCCCCTTCTGTTGATGAAATTGTAATTGTTGGACCGCTTGCTGGTGTTATGGGCCAAGGTGGATATTTAGTTACTCCAAATGATGTTAAAGCAGAATTAGATCATGCTTACATTCGTCCTAGTTCATTTATTTCAAATCCAGTAGATGTAGAATTAAAACCTACAAATGGAGTAGTTACATTTTTAGCAGGAACACCGTTAAATTTTGATGCAGATGGAGATGGTATTCCCGATTCTATTCGTACTGTCGTTAGTTATTCATATCAAGTGCCTAATGTAATTGGAGATGATTCAACTATTGCTTCTGGACGAATAACTCTTTGGTATTCTCGTATGATTTTTGAAACTGATCAATTTTCAACTTCAGAACGTTATCCAATAAATGCATCTTTATTTTGTGGTCCGGATGGTAAATTAACTACAAAACAAGCTGATCCTAATTATCCAGGTATCGCTTTAGTTCTAGCTCCGCCAACTTCAATTCTTGGTTCTCTTCAAGCTTTATGGATTTAAAATATATAAATTATGTTTAAATTAATAGAATCGCTAAATAAAGGATTTATTCGGTTTCAAATAGTTGGATCAAATATTTCCGTTGGCCATATAGTTCAAACAAAAGAAATTTCTGGAGATTTATTTGTAGAAAAATCTGATGGAAGTAGACCATTTGGATTTGTAGGAGATATAGAAGATAATTGGGCGAAAATATATTCATCTAGAATGATTTGTAGAACTAGTAAATTTGATAAAAGTTTAACATATAAAGGTGGAGATTTTCTATATGTTAATGATGGAATTTTAACTAATATTAAAACTAATATTTCTCATTATAGTGTTGGAAATTTAATAACTGACTTTAGGCCTAAATATAATTATATAGAATTAAATTGGCTTTGAATAATGGCATAAAGTATCATTATATTAAGGAGTATTTCATGGATGATATGACATGGCGTAGCTGTATGGCTAGTGAAATTTTTAGAAATTATATTTTTAATGAAACGGCTAAAGAAAAAGCTAATATTAAGTCTGCTGAAAAAATTGCCGAAGAAAATTTAGAAATAATGAATAGTTTTGAACAATTTCAGCAACAAATAAATGAATCTCCAAAACTAAAAGATACATTTAAACAATTACAACATATTTTTGCCACTAATCAAAAATACACTCAAACTGTAGATCCTTTGTTTGTTGAAGGTGTCTTATTGTTAAAAATTGATTGAGGAATATAAATGATATTCAAACATAAACCATTATCACAGAGCATTGTTATGAAAGAGTTCGAAAAAGTAGCTATAGCGAAAGGTTTAGCTAAAGCCGAAGTTATTTCAAGCAATAAATCTGATAATGTTAAATTAGAGCCATCTGAAAATTTAATGATCGATATGTTAAATTTAGCAGAAGGGTTGCGTTCAAAAGGTTTTATTAAAGATGCTCAATCATTAGAAGAAAAAGTATTAGCATTTAAATCAGCCGAAACTCATTTATATAGAGCCGTTGATGAAGATGCTGAAGATATGCTTGAATTCGCTCATCCAAAGAAAAATCGTGTTAAATTTGAAGCTAAAGATGGTCATGGAGATTTTGAAGATACAAGAACTCAACATGAAAAAATGATCAGTATTGTCAATAAAAAAGTAGCTGAAGAATATAATGAGGTTTTAGAAAAAACTGCAGAAATATTAGGTCTAAAAAAAAATTCTGATTTAGATGTTATTGGTGAAAAAATAACCAATATTACCTATTTTAAAAATAAAATTAACGAATTATTAAATCAAAAACCAGCATTTTATTTCGCTACTCGTGCCAGCTTTTTATCAGGTAGTGATGATGTATTATATATTGGTAGTAATAAATTAGGTGTTGGATTTCCATTAATTGAAGGAAATGCTGCTTATAATAATGATCAATTTTCTCATGATGCATTAAATTTATTTAAAAAAATTAACAGTATAACTGAAACTATTTGGAAATCATTTTTAGATAAAGATTCTAGTTTTGATGAAATTGTTAGTGATGAAAATATAAATCGCGCTAATAGTAAAATTCAGGAAATGTATGCTGAATTTTTAAATAAATTACATTCTCTACCGTTAATTGAAAAACAAGGTGACGGATCGGTTAAAGATGATATTTTAAATCAATATACCGAAACGTTAAATTATTTATTAAGTCCAGCTAATATATTTATTTTTGAGTCATTAACTACAAATGATGATAAATTAGAAAATAAAGTTCGTGATTTTGTTTCAAGTCTTATAGCTAATGTAAAAGATTTAAAACCATATACTGCTAAAACAGGAATGAGTGAAATTTTAGATTCAGGTTGGGCTAATTTAATTGCCAGCCGTTTTGAATCTGTCGCTGCAATTAAGGACGCTCCAGATTCGGATCCTAATTATTTTACTACAGTAGCTAATATAATTAAATCTAATGCAAATAAACCTTATGAGGTTACTTATAAAGCTCTCATAGCATTTGATAAAGATTTAACTCAAGCAACTGATAAATCTAAATTAGATTTGTGGGCACAAGAATGGCAAAAGCACTTTCAAAAAAAAGCTTCAAAAATTAATAATATAATTAAAGAAGCGAAAATTCCAGGTGCTTCTGTGGTCCCTCAAGCGCCTACAAGTCCAGCAAAATATTCACGTCCAGTGTCTCATGTGAATCATTCAGTTATACATAAATCAACTTTTCAGCAAGCTAATCCTGAAGAATATGATGCGGTTTCTAAAATGCAAACCGCCATTCATGCTTTAGCTGATTCTTTATCTGAATTATTTCCGAAAGAACAAGCAAATGTACTTGCTAATTGGGTAAGTGATTTAACTTCAACTGGTTATGGAGAAAAAGGTCCCAAAGCTGAACCTATTGATGGTGAATGGGGTCCAGCTACTGAAAAATCATTAAAAGTAGCTCAATCAATTTTATCTAAATTAGGTTATAAAGAAACATTAACCACAGATGCTCAAAGAATTAATGGTCAAGCTAAAAATTCTAAAGAAGATATTATTAATTTAGCTACAGCAAATTTAAATCAAATTCAAAAAGCTCTAATTGATCATAATATTGATTTTAAGGGTAAAGTTCAAGCTGTTAAAATTGAAGAAGATTCTCCATATATAGATTCTTTGCCGGAAAATATAAATTTTGCAGGTCCTGTCTTAACAGAAGAAAATTTAAAATCAGGATTAAATTTAACTAAAGATAATTTAAGTTCATTTAATAATTTATTTAATTTTCTTAAAATACATGGATTAGTGGAAGCAAATGGATTGAATATTAAGGATTGGGAAAGAAATATTCGTTGGCTTTATAATAGAGCTTCTAAACAATTAATTGATACTAAAAAGAAATCAAAAGCTGAATATAAAATTCTTCTAGAACATTTATTTAGTAAATTACAAGATTATGCTGCTACTCATGAAGCTTCAGATGCTATTATTCCATCTAAACAACTTGATGGAAATGTTACAAGTACAGTTTCACAAAAACCTAGTGGTCCAACAATTCCAGCATCAAATGATTCAAATTCTGAAGGAGTTGATGAACAAACTAATTCTGTAGAAAAAATACTTCCGGCGCCATTTGGTTATAAATTTGATTTAACTAATTTGCATGAACAATATGGCACCGTTATGAATGCTTATGATCAATATGCTTATTTATTAAATGATGTAACGTTTGATGTTAATGATTTTGGTTATGATGTTACCGCTATTGCTACAACTTATATCAAATTAACAATAGATAAAATACTTCAATTAAATAGACTTAATCCTAATGATTTTGTTCCAAATTTAAAAATTAAAGGGCAACCAGTAACATACACTCAACTTTTCAGCTATTTTGGAAATGTACCGTATGTAATTGATATAAAGGCTAAAGCTTATGATTATGCATTATATCAAGTATGTTCAGGTTTATTAAATGATCTTTCCAACGTAATGGCTTATTGGAAGAGAAATACCAAACATGCTCAGCAATCTTCAGAATTACTTGATGCTGCTTGGAAGAAATGGTCAGAATCATTACGAAGAACATTAGGCAGAATTAATCAAGATTTAGCTCAAAATGGACCTTCTCCTTCATTACAAGGATCTTACTAAATGAAAGGTTATGGTCAATATTTAGCTGATACCATGCTAATCGAAAAATTAGCTACAATGGAAATTGGATTATCTAAAACTGCCGGGATTACTGATTTACTTGGCGGTTTAGGTGATAAAATTAAATCTGAAGTATCATCCGTAGCTCAAGATAAAGGTTTAGTCTCTACTCTTGAAGAATATTTGGCTACCGGTGTTATTTTAAAATTATTAGGTCCTTGGGGCTGGGTTATTTCTACAGCCGCCTCTTTTCTTGGTTTTGATATTGGATCTTTTATTGGTAAAATAATAGAATTTGTTAAAAATAAAATAGCTAATGGTCAAGATATTTCTTTAGATGATATTAATTCTACAGGAAAATCTTTAGCCGAATCAGCTTCTTCGTTTGCCGCTAATGATGGTTTAACTTCTCATTCTTCAGATATGTTAATTTTTCTAAAAAAAGCCGATGCTAATGAATCTATTATGAAATTAGCAGCAGGATATTTTGAAGCTGCCAATGAAGCTACTCCTTTTCTAGGTGGTAAAGGTGGAATTATAGGAAGAATATTCGGTAATTTATTTTCACAAGGAGCTCACGGTAAATCTAAAATATTAATGATTATCGCAGGACTTATTGTTTGGGTTATTAAAACTGTTCTCCTCGGCGCTGGTGCTGTTAAAGCTTCTTCTATGATTAAAAATTATGTAGATAAAAATAAATCACATTCTGAAAATGAAACAGAAACTACTAAATCTGAAAATACCGAAGTTCATTATAATATTCCTCTAGCTATACCCAATTCATTTAAATCAAGTGGAGATGGAAATCAATATCATATAAATGACGGAACCTCTATGTGGATTGTCCCGCTTTTAAATAAAGATATTAAAAAAACACTACTTTGGTGGACTATTACTATTTATCCAGAACTTAAAGGATATGAAAATGAACTTAGCTCAGCAAGTTCTTTCACTAATATGGTATCTTTATTAAGTAAAGGTATTGATCCAAATCATCCAGATTATGTAAAAATACCAATAGGATTACACACAAGAAAAGAAATCGTTGATCGATTTGCTGGCGAAGTTAAATTAAAGGATATGAAATGAAACTTAGAAGAAGCGAAATATTAGACAACTTTGCTAAAATAGCCTTAGAAAAAGGATTAATCGATAATAAATTAACATCAAAAGCCGAAGCTATGTCAAAAGAAGATAAATACAAAGATTCGGAATGGAAAAAAAATATCGAAGCTCTTTATGGTGTTAAATTAGATAATGAAGATATTTTAGATAAAGCTCATCCTAAACCCGTAGTCACTCTCCCGGCGTATGATAATGTTAATGGTTTAGTCGAAAATCTAAAAGAACGTCATAATATTATGGTCGGTATTGTTAATAAAATGCCTAATGGTGCTTATGTAGGTACTAAATATGCTTCAGCGTATGATGATTTATTAAAAGAATTAATCAAAATTGGCTACTCCATGGATAATAAAAATATACACGAATTAAGAGTTTTAGCCGATTCTTGTTCCGAACGATTTACTAAAACTGCTTTCGCTCCACTTGCTATTGCCGGAGGGATTGCTGCAGTTTTAGGTTTAATAGCCATAATTAATCACACCACTCCTAGCGATCAAGGTGTTATTAATAATTGCGAAAAAGCTATAGCTGAAATAGAAGAAGTTAAACCCAAATTACCACAAATTTCTAAAAATGTTGACGCTCTTTTAAGTGATCTAAAAGCATTAGAAGATTTGGCCAAACAATATAATAATTTAGGTGGAATTGACGCTTCCACTCCAGAAAAATTAATGGATGCAGCCAATAAAGAAAAATCTTCTTTTGATGTCGTTAAAAAATATAAAAGCGCTTGTTCTTTAATGTCAGAAAAAATTCCAAAGTATATCGATCTAATTTCTTCGTATCATACCCAAACTGAAAGAACTTGGGATTGGTGGCAGAAAATTAAAAATGTGACCGAATTATTAACCGGTACTGATCAAGAAGATGCAGTTTTAGCTCTTCAAACTTTAAAAAATTCTCTAGAAGATTCAGTTAAAGAAGCTAATAATTTTATGGATTTAGCTAGAAAACAAGAGCCAAGTTTAGTTGCTGCTCTCTCTAAATTAAATACCGAAGAACCAAATCAACATACTGAATCTAAATCAAATAATAATTCACAACCAGCTAATCATCAAAAATTTAATCCAAATGATGATATCGATCCAGAAGAAATTTGGAAAGATAACGGAATTCAACCATTAACATGAATATCGTTCCTAATACAAGTTTAGATGAAACTACTATTAATGATAATGTTCCAGCTTTAACTTTCGTAAAAGAACCTAATGTTCAATTAATCACTAGAGATATACCAAAAAGCATGAATACCGTACCTAACGAAAATATAGAAAATATCCAAAATTATCTTAAAAATAATGAAGATGTTAACTATTTAATTAACGAAAATTATGATGGTCCCATTGATGGCTTACTTAATGAAAAATTAATTAATATTGCTAAATCTCTTGAAAAGGCAATTTCTGAAACAATTAATAAAAATGTTAATGGAATAATCTTAAAAACTACCGCTAATGATCTGAAATCTGCTCTTAAAAAAGTAGTCGCATTTAAAAAAAATAATCAAACAAAACAAGTTAAAATTAGCCAAGATCAAAGAATTTATGAACTTGGTAAATTAAAAATGTCAAAAAAATAAAATTTTCTATCATTAAATCAATATATTTTTAGATTTATGTAAGTTTAGAATAAGAAATACGTGCATTATATAATTTGCACATACAAGGAAATCAAAATGGCTCTTAAAATTTTACAATCAGGTATGAATCCCCTCGGTCAGTTCGACTGCTTAGACTCCGAACTCACCTCATTTAAAGGTGGCGAAGTTTGCACGTTAACCAGAGTAACCTATAAAGGTTCAGATGTTAATGCTGCTGACGTTAATGACGGTTATTCAGGTTCTACTTCTAAAACCCGTCCTGCCGTAACTCTTACTCTCGTTTCCGGTACTCGTCCGTTATTCTTAGCTGATGACGGTACGACTGGTTACGGTACGCTTTTTGGTCAGGTAGTTGGTTCTTCAGTTGGTCAATCAGTAACTGGTGGCGCTCAGTTAGGTCCGCACACTGCTGCTGGCTCTGGCAAAATGACGCTCTGGGATAAAGAAGGTCTTTATGGCGTAACGTTAGATGCTGTTGATACGACCGTTGCTACTGGCCTCGTTCCTACTAATACCAGCATTACCTGCGGAGACCCCCTCTTCGCTACGACTGCCGGTAAATTAACCCCCAACACTGGTAACCGCTTTGAAGCTTATACCGTTGCTCGTTTTATTGAATTTGCAACGAATGGCAGCTTAGTTACGACTGGTGCTGGCGCTGTAGGTACTGGTGTTCTTGCTGCCCCAGGTGGTTTCTCAGCTTTCACTCAAGCTATTATCCACTTCCAGCTCGGCGTCTGATACTTAATTAACACAATCTTTGGGAGACTTTTTTATAAGAGTCTCCCATCTTTAATAAACAAATTAATTATCTATAATTTCATAGATAATCAGGAGAAACAGAATGAATATATTTAATAACAAAGGTGAGCTCAATGCTTCATCGCTCCAAGAAGCGATGCAGACGCTTGCTAAATTCGCTTCCGTTTTGGAAGAGAATGCCCCCTCAAATTTAGCTCTCTCAAGTCAGTCAGCTCTCTCAGTTAATGCTCGTGATGAGTTAATTGAGCGCGCTATTATGTCACATGAGGGTAAAATTGCTCTAGCTCAGGCTATGGCTAACCCCATTCGCAAAAACCTTGATTATCAAGGTATTGCCCGCAGAGCACTCGTTGTTGACCCGCTTCCGCAAGGTGCTTTACCGGTTTATGACCGTGATATTGATGTAACTGCTGTTGTAATTTCAAGCAACGGTTCAGGTCCCGAGAGCCGTGTATTCGGTGATCGCGTATCAGTTCCTACGTTTGAATTATTCTCAAATCCTACTGTTCGTATTTCTGAGGTTCGTCGTCGTCGTTTCAACGTCATCGACCGTGCTGTTCAGAAAGCTCGTCAGGAAATCATGGCTCAAGAAGATGCTAACGTCTTCGCTGCTCTTGATTCAGCCGGTGGTGTTGAAAACGTTGTTCAGGATATCGCCGATGGTGGTATGCTCAAACGCGACTTAGTTGAAATTAAGGTCCAGATTGATCGCTGGGACTTGGTTACTACGAAGTTCTTCATGAATATCTCTGAGTACACCGATATCCTTAACTGGGCTTCTGGTGGTGGTCAGGGTCCCACGGGCGGTGAAATCGATCCCGTAACTCAGCGTGAAGTTCTCCAGACTGGTCTATTTGCTCATATCTGGGGTGCTGATCTAATGGTATCAAAGATTGTTCCGCCTGGTACGGTTTATGGTTGTGCTGATCCGGAATTCGTAGGCGTAATGCCCGTTCGCCAGGAGATTGAAGTATATCCGGCTGACGAACCTAAGCAGTTAAAGCTCGGGTGGGTAATCAGCGAAGAAATAGGAATTTGTATTGCAAATTCGAGGGGTTGCGCTGTTGGTCGTAAGTCAACTGCTGTTGGCTGAAACTAATAATCTTTAATTAATACTTAAAGGTTTAATAAAAGCTGTCATAGAAATATGGCAGCTTTTTTATTTCTATTTAAACGGTAAATTTTATACTCTGAAAAGAAATATCGATGGATCCAAGTTTTACAATTCATATTTTTAAACCCTAATAGTAAAGGATAAAATATGGGCTCATTTGAAGATATTACAGGTCAGAGATTTGGAAAATTAATTGTTACGAAACGAATAGAAAATAGAGATAATAGACCTTATTTTTTGTGTACATGTGATTGCGGAAAGACAAAAGAGGTATCATCACAAAATTTAAAAAAAGGTTCTGTACAATCATGTGGTTGTTTTAGAAGAGAAGTTAAATTTGTTGATCTTACCGGTAAAGTTTTTAGTAGAATGACTGTTTTAAAAGAAAATGGTGTTCTTGGCGCAGGAAAAGATAAAAAAACGGCATATCTTTGTCGTTGTGCTTGTGGAGCAGAAAAAACTGTAAGAGGAGCGGATTTAGTTTCAAAGAAAATAGTTTCATGTGGATGCTGGAGAGATGAGAAAGCATTAGAAAATATAAAAGATGTTAAAAATACTTCAGAAGATGCTAGATTATCTAGTGCAATGGCCATGTATAATGCTAATTATAATGATGGAAATTTAACATTTGAACAATTTTTAGAAATGTCGAGCAAAGATTGTTATTATTGTGGATTGCCTCCTTCAAACAATTGCAATAAATTCATTGGTCCTAATTATGCCAAAATTTCTATTGAAAATGGAAATTTTAATTATAATGGATTAGACAGAGTAAATTCAAATTTACCACATAATTTTGAAAATTTGGTCACGAGCTGTATAGCTTGTAACGCGTCCAAATCTGATATGACAATTGATGAATTTAAATTATTAATATATAATTCTTACAATCATATTATATCAAACACGAGTTATATTGGTGATAGTAATAAATATTTGAAATTATTAAATGAAGAACATATTAATAAAGAAGAATATAATAGAAAAAATCATCCAGCAATTACTAGTGCTAAAGGAATGTATAGAAATTATGATGATGGTGATTTAACATTTGAGCAATTTTTAAAAATGACTCAGCATCATTGCGTATATTGTGGTTGTGCACCTAAAAATAAATATAACGCATTTAAAAATAGATCTGATGCTTCTACATATTCTATCGAAAACGGAGATTTTATCTATAATGGTTTAGATAGAATAGATTCAAACTTACCTCATAATGTAGATAATTTAACTCCAGCTTGTTTGACTTGTAATTGGAGTAAGTCTAATAAATCAGTTGAAGAATATATAAATTGGGTAACAAGGGCATATAAACATTTATATTCAGAATAAAATAATACTTAAAATTTTTATTTAAAGCCACTGAGATATCGGTGGCTTTTTTATTTGGTGCATTAAAGTTCGGCATAATTTAGTATAAAAATATGACAATGAGTGATAAAAAGTTACCTTTTTCAGGAAATGCTACTCTTTTAGAAAAAATTGTAATAGATTTTAATAAATTAGTAGAAGCTGATGCCGCAGAAATTCCCAAAACCCGAGTATATAAAATAGCGTGTGAGAGTGAATCTCCGAAGGTAGAAAGATCTGCGAGAAAATCTGCGCTTGAAAGTATGCAAAATTCTGAAGGGTTTACAAAATTAGCTATTGATTCACGACGTATAAATCAAACAATTGAGAGAAGTCCACGTCCCACAATTCAATATTTTTCTCGTTCTGAACCATATATTGATAATAGAGATCAAGAAACGATAAATGTATTTTCTAAATTAATGGTACCTTTAATGGAAATAAAGGCGTCATTTGGAGAACAGCCGGAATATTTTGAGTCATATTCTAGGGTTTTACATGATCAAGTAGAGAGAATTTTGCGATTAAAAGTAGCTGATCAGGATATATTTAGACCACAATTAGCGTATTTAGAACAGTTAATATATGCCCGGTATCGTTTATCTATGGAAGAAATATCAAGAATGGATAAGAGTAGTTTAAAGGCAAAATTATTAGATAAGGATGAGGCATTAATGAAGCGCGGAGCATTTATGCATATGACTGCTGCTCCTGAAGAAAATAAAAAAGTAGCAAATATACCGTTAAAAACTGGAGATCAAACGGGAAATACGCAAGAGGCTATAGTTAATGCGATATTTGGAAATAATAATATTCGTAGAGAAGGTGAAAAAGTAGTAGAGCGCACCATTACAATTACAATAAAAGATGAAGTTAAAGATTGATATATAATAAATATATATTGAATTGAGGTAAAGAATGGGCGGAGCTGTTGGTTATGATTTATGGTTTCCAAAGACGTGCGATACAAAATTTGTTGTGCGGAATATTGCCCGTGGAAATAAAACGGTAAGAGTTTGGAATTATCCTATATTAAATGGAAAAACTCGTGATTTAATGACTATTCCGGCTATAAGTGAAGCTGATATTAGAAATGGTTTATTAAAGGGTGAATTAGGAATTAAATTTAAAACTAGAGAATTAGTGGTAGTGGAAAGTAATATAGATTTAATTCAATTTGATCCATGTCAGAAGGAATTTTTAGAATCTATTGGAATAACGGTTGGATTATCAGCTGGAGGTGATGGAAGTTTGCCTGTAAATTTCAAACAAAACATTTCATTAATTGGGGCTAGAGATGGAAATAATAGAATTTTTAAAGTTCCCAGTCCTGATAAATTTATAAATGGAATATTTCAGAACAATGAATTTCGTATTTTAGTTAGACATAATGGTAAAGGTTTAGAAGAAAATATAGATTACATTGTAGCGGAGAGTGGTGGAAGTGGAACGGGTTATGACACAATAATATTAACAAATATGTCTCCACCACCTAGAAGTAGATTATTATGTGATTATGTAGTTCAAATTGGATAAATAATGGCAGTAATAGATAATAGATTAGATCCGGCATTAGATATAGCGGGTTCATTAAATCAACAAGAAAATTTAGTAAAAAATGAAGAGCCGTTACAATATGGCTCTAGAATTCCTGGTCAAATAGGATTTACTGCATCAATAATAAATTCAGGAGTGGTAACAATTTCTGGATTAAGTGGGATGACTGATCAAAGTGTTGGAAGATTTTTGACATTATTTGGAGCGACTAATTCAAATAATAATGGAACTTTTTTAATTACATTATTTAATAGTCCAACTAGTGTAGATATAAAAAATGATAATGCTGTAAATGATTTAAATAATGGTCATATAAATTGGATAGAGAGAAAGTCATATTCATTAGAGGATGATTTAAATTATATTAGGACAGATAGAGCTGATATTAAAGGTGTTGGATATTCGGCAGATGTACCTACTTATTTTAGATGTGATGATTCTGTTACTCCTATACCGGCAAATTTAGCTAATATTGCGGGACATACTACAGATGCTAAGTCATTAGTTAATAGTAGAAAATATGAAAGAGCAATGCCTATAACTGGGCAAAGTTATATACGATTAGCAGGGACATTGGGAGAATTTCCTTATGCAAATTTGGTTAATAGATTAGGTATACCAATTCATGATGGATTTGATTCGAGTAATGATTATGCGTGTTATTGTGATATTATAAGTCAAGATACTGGAGCTGGGTTTAATGTTTTATCTGGATCGCATAGTGGGGAAAAAATATTTGGATTTTCTAGGAAAGGAAGTACGGGGGTAGATGGAACAAGTTTTGAAGTTGAATTAAGATCGATGAAGGATGGATATTCATTTAGTCAATCTTCAATATATTTATGGGAACCTACGCAACCTAATGTAGTTGATGTATATTTTCCTTATAGAGAATGTTTTGCAGATATGGATGAATCTGCATTAAGATTTACTGTAGTACATGGAGTAACGGCTGGAGGTATATCAGTTAAGCCTACAGCGATTGGACAAATTTTATATTCAGTTGAAAGTGATAATTTAATATTTACAGTAGAGCAACCAATTGTTAATGATGAAAGTTTAATAATGGTAAATGATGATGATGTTATATTGGTAATGTAGTTTTTAATATAAATATCAATATTATAGCATTATTCTGAACTGCTAAAAATTATATCTTTGGAGCACAATGGTTAGCGCTAGGCATAAAAATCAAACGATAGATCAGGGCATACATTCCATTGTAGCTTATTATTACGCTGATTCTACAGAGCGTTTAGCGACTTCAGGATTTAGAGCTTATGATTTATATAAATTAGCTATTGATTTAAATGATAATACTTTTTGGATTATTACAAATATTGATGGTTTTGGAAATGCAACTTGGCAAAATTTAGTAGCTTCAACAGGTGGGGCAGTAGGTGGAGATTTAAGTGGAGCTTTACCAAATCCATCTGTAGTAGATCTAACAATTTCGGGGCAGCAGCAAGGTTCTATATTATATTATAATGGAACAAATTGGGTAGTATTAAATCCTGGTACTGATGGATATGTATTAACTACTCATGATGTTGGAAATAATCCTACCTGGACGGCTGCTAGTGGTGGAGGTGGTGGAGCAAATTTAGCAAATACGGCTCCTGTTGATGTTACTAAAGCGGCAGCATCTGTAGGCACTTCATTATTTGCGGCTAGAGCAGATCATAAACATAATATATTAACTGATGTACCTATTTCTATTGGTCCAGTTAATTCAGAAGGTGTATCGACTGCATTAGCAAGAGCTGATCATAAACATGCAGTTACAGATTTGGCAATTCCTGGACAAACTCAGGGTGACATTATATTTTTTAATGGTACAAATTGGGTTAAGTTAGCAATTGGTTCAGATGGATATGTATTAACGGCGCATGGACCTGGAACAAATCCTGAGTGGGACAAACCTGCAACTCCTGGACCGTCTGGAATATTTGCTGGAGCGCAATTAGCAACAACTGGAAATGTTACTTTTGCAAATTCTAATGGTATTTCTTTTGGAATGAGTAATTTTAATCAAATTACTGCTAGTTATACAGTTCCTTCTACAGCTGGATTGATTTCAAATATAAATGTAAGTGCTGGGACTACATCAAATAATTTATCCGCATTAACATTTAGCAATTCAAACGGGTTAAGTTTTGGATTAAATGGTTCAGTTATTACAGGATCGTATACAGTTCCTACACAGACGAATTTTGTATTTTCAAATTCAAATGGATTAAGTTTTGGAACTAATGGGTCTACAGTAACGGGTAGTTATACAGTTCCAAATGTTCCTGTACAAACTAATCAAACTGAGGGATTTTATGCAATTGGAAATACAGTAGGACAATCTTCGAGTTCAACATTTGATGCTCGAACTTTATCTATTTCTGGTGCAGGTATTGCTTCTGTTGGATATTCAGGAAATGCATTAATAGTTTCAGTTCCTGCAGGGCTGGCTAATATTAATATAAGTGCAGGTACTACGTCAAATAATCTTTCAGCTCTTACATTTAGTAATTCAAATGGTTTAAGTTTTGGATTAAACGGTTCTGTAGTTACCGGGTCATATACTGTACCTACGCAAAGTAATCAAACTGAAGGAATGTATGCGATAGGTAATACAGCTGGACAGAGTTCTAGTTCTACGTTTGATGCTAGGACGATGAGTGTATCTGGAGCTGGAAATATTTCTGTAGGTTATTCTGGAAATGCTTTAGTTATTTCTGGATCACAATCAGCGCAAACTCAAAATGTAGTTGTACCATCTGCTGGAACTCAATCTGCAACTTCTGGTACAGTAATATTTAGTAATTCCAATGGTATTAGTTTTGGGATGAGTAATTCTAGTGTTATTACTGCGAGTTATACAGTTCCTTCTACGGCTGGATTATTATCAAATGTTAATGTAAGTGCAGGAACTACTTCAAATAATTTAAGTGCTTTTGTATTTAGTAATTCTAATAATGTATCTTTCGGATTAAATGGAAGTACTATTACAGCTACAGTTACAACTCCGGCTCAAACAAATCAAAGTATAGGATTATATGCTCTAGGTAATACTACCCAAAATAGTTCTACTACTTTAGACGCACGTAGTTTATCGTTTAATGGTTTAGGTATCATTACGGCTGGTTATTCTAATGGTTCTATTCAATTATCAGCTACGCAATCAGTTCAGACTCAAAATGTAGTTGCTCCCTCTGCTGGAACTCAGACAGCTACATCGGGAACTGTAATATTCAGTAATTCTAACGGTATTTCTTTCGGTATGAGTAATTCTAGTGTTATTACTGCTAGTTATACGGTACCAACTCAAACTGCTCAGACTGTAGGATTATATGCATTAGGAAATACAACCCAAAATAGTTCAACTACTTTGGATGCTAGGACTTTATCTTTTAATGGATTAGGTGCTGCTACTGTAGGTTATTCAAACGGATCAATTCAGATCTCAGTTCCTACACAAACAGCTCAAACCCAGAGTAATATTCAAGCTATTTATGACGGCGCAAATTCAATAAGTACGGGAACAATTCGTTTCTCAAATTCAAATGGTTTAAGTTTTGGAATAAATGGTCAGACTATAACTGGATCTTATACAGTTCCTTCAACGGCTGGATTAATTTCTGCAATAAATGTATCAGCAGGGACTACATCTAATAATCTTTCAGCTGTAACTTTTAGTAACTCTAATGGTTTAAGTTTTGGATTAAATGGATCGATTATAACTGGGTCATATACAGTTCCTACTCAAAGTAATCAAACAGAGGGAAGATATGCAGTAGGTAATACTACTGGGCAAAGTTCTAGTTCTACATTTGACGCTAGGACAATGAGTGTATCAGGTGCTGGAAATATTTCTGTAGGTTATTCTGGTGGTAATCTTGTAATTTCAGGAACAGCTCCGAGTGGATCACTTAATTTTTCTGCAGGTACAACATCAAATAATTTAACTGCATTAACATTTAGTAATTCAAATGGAGTTTCTTTTGGATTAAATGGGTCAGTGGTAACAGGATCAGTTGCCGCCCAAAGCAATCAGACGGCCGGATTCTATGCAGTTGGTAATACTACAGGTCAATCTTCAAGTTCTACATTTGATGTAAGAACATTAAGCTTGTCTGGAGCTGGTATCGCATCTGTAGGTTATTCAGGAAATAATATTATAATTAATGTACCTGCAGCTGGAGCAAGTGTTAATTTCTCTGCCGGCACTACTTCTGGTAATTTAAATGCTGTAACTTTTTCAAATTCAAATGGTATAAGTTTTGGATTAAATAATGGTGTTATTACCGCCACTGTAACTCCTGGAGCTGCGGCGGGTATAGCGGCTATTCAAGGTGGAACACAAACAGCAACATCTGGAACTGTAATATTTAGTAATTCAAATGGTATATCTTTTGGATTATCAAATTCTAGTATAATGACCGCTAGTTATACAGTACCCACTCAAACTGCACAAACTGTAGGACTTTATGCCTTAGGTAATACTACTCAAAATAGTTCTACTACATTAGATGCCAGAACTTTAAGTTTTAATGGTTTAGGTGCCGCTACAGTAGGTTATTCTAATGGGTCTATTCAGATTTCTGTTCCTACACAGACCGCACAAACTCAGAGTAATATTCAGGCTATTTATGATGGTGCTAATTCAATAAGTACTGGAACAATTAGATATTCAAATTCAAATGGTGTATCTTTTGGAATTAACGGACAAACTTTAACTGCATCTGTAGCTGCTCAAACTGCGCAGACGGTAGGATTATATGCTTTAGGTAATACTACGCAAAATTCCAGCACAACTTTAGATGCTAGAACATTATCATTTAATGGTTTAGGAGCAGCAACTGTAGGATATTCAAATGGATCAATTCAAATTTCAGTTCCTAATGCATTAACCAATGTAAATATTTCCGCTGGCACTACATCGAATAATTTAACTAATTTTGTATTTTCAAATTCAAATAATGTATCTTTCGGATTAAACGGAAGTACTATTACAGCTACGGTAACTACTCCAGCTCAAACCGCTCAGACCATTGGACTTTATGCTTTAGGAAATACTACTCAGAATAGCTCTACTACTTTAGATGCTCGTACTTTAAGTTTCAATGGTTTGGGTATTATCACTGCTGGTTATTCTAATGGATCTATTCAATTATCTGCAACTCAATCTGCGCAGACTCAGAACGTAGTCGTACCTTCTGCTGGTACTCAAACAGCAACTTCTGGAACTGTAGTATTTAGCAATTCTAATGGCATTTCTTTTGGTATGAGTAATTCTAGTGTTATTACCGCTAGCTATACAGTACCAACTCAAACTGCGCAAACTATAGGTCTTTATGCAATTGGAAATACCACTCAGAATAGTTCAACTACATTAGACGCAAGAACATTAAGCTTCAATGGTTTGGGAGCTGCAACGGTTGGGTATTCTAATGGATCAATTCAGGTTTCCGTTCCCACACAAACGGCTCAAACTCAAAGCAATATTCAGGCTATTTATGATGGTGCAAATTCTATTAGTACGGGAACTATTAGATATTCGAATGCTAATGGTGTTTCATTCGGTATTAATGGTCAAACTTTAACTGGGTCTGTAGCTGCTCAGACAAATCAAACAATTGGGCTTTATGCAATTGGAAATACTACACAGAATTCTAGTACTACCTTAGATGCTCGTACATTATCTTTTAATGGATTAGGGGCTGCAACAGTTGGATATTCTAATGGATCGATCCAAATTTCAGTTCCTAATGCATTAACTAATATAAATATTTCTGCTGGTACAACGAGTAATAATTTAACTAATTTTGTATTTTCAAATTCCAATAACGTATCTTTCGGATTAAATGGAAGTACTGTTACAGCTACAGTTACTACTCCAGCTCAAACAAATCAAACAATCGGGCTTTATGCAGTTGGTAATACTACTCAAAATTCCAGTACAACTTTAGATGCTAGAACTTTGTCTTTTAATGGTTTAGGTATTATTACTGCTGGATATTCTAATGGGTCAGTGCAAATTTCAGCCACTCAATCTGCACAAACTCAAAATGTAGTTGTACCGTCTGCTGGAACTCAATCTGCAACTTCTGGTACAGTAATATTTAGTAATTCCAATGGTATTAGTTTTGGAATGAGCAATAGTTCTGTAATTACTGCTAGTTATACAGTTCCTTCTACTGCCGGTTTAATTTCAGCAATAAATGTTTCTGCAGGCACTACATCTAATAATCTTTCGGCTATTACATTTAGTAATTCAAATGGTTTAAGTTTTGGATTAAATGGGTCTGTAGTAACCGGTTCTTACACTGTCCCAACTCAAACAAATCAGACAATTGGATTATACGCTGTTGGAAATACTACTCAAAATAGTTCAACTACTTTAGATGCGCGGACATTAAGTTTTGATGGTTTAGGTGCTGCAAGTGTAGGTTATTCAAATGGGTCAGTTCAAATTTCTGTACCAGTTCAGTCAGCTCAAAGTCAAAGTAATATTCAGGCTATTTATGACGGTGTAAATTCTATTAGTACTGGAACAATTAGATTTTCAAATGCTAATGGAGTTTCTTTTGGGGTTAATGGTCAAACTTTAACTGGATCTGTAGCAGCTCAATCTAGAGTTCAAGTTTCACATTTAATGTTTCCTGAAAATCCTTGGCAAACAAATTATCCAATATCAAATGCAAGTTTTTCATTACAACATTTTAATCCTAAAGTTGATATTCTGGCAACTCAAGCCAATTTATTGATGGCATTAACAGGAAATACTGATTCTACTGGAGCATTTACTGTAAGTTTAGGTATATATACAATGGCAGGTTCAGTTATGTCATTAGCTTCTTCAAATTCTAGGGTAATAACTTGGACTTCTGGATCTCAAACAACTAATTCAAGTGTTTATGGAGGTATTTCTGGAACAAGGTATAGAACTGTAGGATTAAATTGGTCAATATCTGCTGGCGATTATGTATTAGGTATGTGGTTTAGAACTACAAATAATGGAACTTGGAATGCATTTGGTGTTCAAGGTCCTACTATCGTTGGTGGATTAGATGGAAATGAAACAAATCATTACTTAAATGGATATTCTACTAGTTCCTATTCAACTGCTATGATTGGAAGCGTAAATGTTACAAATACAAATTATGTTAGAACTGGTGGTAATGCATTTCAGCAACCTGGCATAATTTTCTTAGGTAGCTATTAACTAATATTATGATATTTAAAGGGAATATATAAATGGCTGAAAATTTTCAAGATAATATAAGTTATGGCGGATCAACCTTAGCGGTGAGCGGAGATGCTGTTGCTATAGGATCAACAAATGCCGGAGCAAAAAGTGTTATTTTTAATAATACTGGGTCACAAGGGCATTTAGCGTGGCAACCTACAGCTAATCGAACAATTAATTTACCTGATTCTGGTGGTACTCTCCAATTAACTGGTCAAGCGCCTGGTGCTCTTGCGGCTGGTACCCAAACTGCTACTTCAGGAACTATAGTATTTAGTAATTCTAATGGTCTTACTTTTGGTATGAGTAATTCCAGTGTAGTCACGGCAAGTTATACAGTTCCTTCTACAGCTGGTTTAATCTCTAATATTAACGTTTCCGCCGGTACTACTTCCAATAATCTTTCTGCTCTTACATTTAGTAATTCGAATGGTCTAAGTTTTGGATTAAATGGTTCTACTATCACTGGATCATACACAGTTCCAAACGTTCCTGCCCAAACTAATCAAACTGTAGGATTATATGCTCTAGGTAATACTACACAAAACAGCTCTACTACTTTAGATGCTAGAACTTTGTCATTTAATGGTTTGGGAGCAGCAACTGTAGGATATTCTAATGGATCGATTCAGGTTTCAGTCCCTGTACAATCAGCACAAACACAAAATGTAATTCAAGCAATATCAGGTGGTACTAGTAGTCAAAGCTCAGGTACTATTGTTTTTGGAAATTCTAACGGTATTACTTTCGGATTATCAAATGGAACAATTACTGCAACAGTAAACCCTGGAGCTGCAGCAGGTTTAGCAGCAGCACAAGCCGGTACTCAAACTGCTACTTCTGGTACGTTAGTATTTAGTAACTCAAACGGTATTTCTTTCGGTATGAGCAATTCTAGCGTTGTTACAGCTAGCTATACTGTACCTTCTACCGCTGGATTAATTTCAAATATTAATGTTAGTGCAGGTACTACTTCTAATAATCTTTCAGCTGTAACTTTTAGTAACTCTAATGGTTTAGCTTTCGGATTAAATGGATCGGTTGTAACTGGTTCATATACAGTTCCTACCCAAACTGCTCAGACTATTGGTTTATATGCTTTAGGTAATACTACACAAAACTCTAGTACAACTTTAGACGCAAGAACATTAAGTTTTAACGGATTAGGTATTATTACAGCTGGATATTCTAACGGCTCTATTCAATTATCAGCTACCCAATCTGCTCAAACACAAAATGTAGTTGTTCCTTCTGCCGGAACTCAAACTGCTACATCAGGCACTGTAGTATTCAGTAATTCTAACGGTATTTCTTTCGGTATGAGTAATTCTAGCGTTGTTACAGCTAGCTATACAGTTCCAACACAAACAAATCAAAGTGTAGGCCTTTATGCATTAGGAAATACTACACAGAATAGCTCAACTACTTTAGATGCGCGAAGTTTATCTTTTAATGGTTTAGGTATTATTACGGCTGGTTATTCTAACGGATCAATTCAAATTTCAGCCACTCAATCAGCTTATCAATTTAGTAACTCAAATAACGTAAGTTTTGGTACAAATGGTTCAACTGTTACTGCTACTGCTACTTTTGCTCAAACTAACCAAACTGTAGGATTATATGCTTTAGGTAATACTACTCAAAATTCTAGTACTACATTAGACGCTAGAACATTATCTTTTAACGGATTAGGTGCTGCTACAGTCGGTTACTCTAATGGATCAATTCAGATTTCAGTACCTACTCAAACTGCTCAAACTCAGAGTAATATTCAAGCAATTTATGATGGAGCAAATTCTATTAGTACCGGAACAATTCGTTTTTCAAATTCTAATGGAGTTTCTTTCGGAGTTAATGGTCAAACATTAACAGCATCAGTAGCAGCTCAAACAAATCAATCAATCGGCGTTTATGCTGTAAGTAATACTACACAAAGTAGTTCAGGTACCTTAGATGCTCGTTCTTTATCTTTTCAAGGGGCAGGTATAGCTTCTGTTGGTTATACAAATGGATCGGTTGTTATTTCTGTACCTTCAGGTGGTGCAGGTTCAGTTAATATTTCGGCCGGTACTACTTCAAATAATTTAACTAACTTTGTGTTTTCAAATTCCAATAACGTATCTTTCGGATTAAATGGATCTACTGTTACCGCTACTGTAACTACTCCTGCACAAACAGCTCAAACTGTCGGTCTTTATGCTTTGGGCAATACTACTCAAAATAGTTCAACTACTTTGGATGCTCGCACTCTAAGTTTTAATGGGTTGGGTGCAGCTACTGTAGGATATTCTAATGGATCAATTCAAATTTCTGTACCAGTTCAATCAGCACAGACTCAAAGCAATATTCAGGCTATTTATGATGGTGCTAATTCAATAAGTACTGGCACAATACAATTTGCCAATGCTAATGGTGTTTCATTTAGTATTAACGGTCAAACAATAAGTGGTTCAGTTGCAGCTCAAACAAATCAAACTATAGGAATTTATGCTACTTCGAATACTACTGGAGCTTCAAGTTCTAGTACTTATGATGCAAGAAGTATAACATTTCAAGGGGCAGGTATAGCTTCAGTTGGTCATTCAAATGGGTCTGTAATTATCAGCGTTCCTTCAGGTGGTGGAGCTGGTGATGGCGTTAATATATTAGCAGCTGGTACTCAAACCGCTAATACAACCGGAACTGTATTATTTAGCAATTCAAATGGTATTTCTTTTGGTATGAGTAATAGTTCCATAATTACAGCAAGTTATACAGTTCCTACTCAGACTGCTCAAACTATTGGACTTTATGCCTTAGGTAATACTACACAAAATAGTTCTACTACTTTAGATGCACGAACTTTATCTTTTAACGGTTTAGGTATCATTACTGCTGGATATTCTAATGGTTCAATTCAGTTATCTGCTACTCAATCTGCTCAGACACAAAATGTAGTTGTCCCTTCAGCTGGTACACAAACAGCTACTTCTGGAACTGCAATATTTAGCAATTCTAATGGTGTTTCTTTCGGTATGAGTAATAGTTCTGTTATTACTGCATCATTTAATGGAACTTTAAATTCAGTTGTGTTTTCTAATGCTAATAATATTACTTTCGGGTCTGCTGGTAATACTACAATTACCGCGTCTTATTTAGGTGTTAATTATTCAGCAGGTACAACCAGTAATAATTTAGGCTCTATAGTATTCAGTAACTCAAATGGAGTATCTTTTGGATTAAATGGATCAACTATAACAGCTTCAGCTTCATTACAAACTGAGGGGCTTTATGCACTCGGAAATACTGTTGGTCAAAGTTCTTCAACAACTATTGACCCGCGATCTCAATCAATCTCAGGTATAGGAAATATTTCAGTAGGTTATTCGGCTGGAGCGATTATTATATCAGGATCAGGTGGTGGAGGTGGTGTAGCCTTATCTGCCGGCACAAATAGTACATCGACTGGAACTGTAGTATTTAGTAATTCAAACGGTATTAGCTTTGGTATGAATACCGATGGTGTTGTTACCGCCTCTGTACCAGCAATAGCAGGATCAGATGTTGTATTTTCAAATTCAAATAATATAATTTTTGGAAATAATGTCAGCACGATCACAGCAAGCGCAGTGCCTTATAATATATCCCAATTAGATCCTTTTGGTTATTTGCCAGTTGTTAGCAATTCAGGTTTAGGACAAAATTCATTATATTTCGTTCCATTTGATGTTCCTGAATATTTGAGTGCTAATCGTATTAATGTTTTCGTTTCAGTGGCAACAACATTCGTTACAACAGCCAATAGCTCTGGTACAGGTGGTTATACTCAAAGTGCAGCAATTTATGTAAGAGATTCTGGAACAAATAGTACTCGAATAACTTCTCAATGGTCAGGAAGTTGGTTTATGAGTTATTCAGCCAGCAGCGGCACGCAAATAAAAATAACATATCCTAATGGTATTTCGAATTCAACAGCGGTATCTACAAATAGTACCGGATTAACAACATCAAACGCTTCAACATTTCCATTAAATAGCATTGGTGGATATAGAGCTATTGCTATGCCGATTAGTTCAATTATGACTCCTGGGCGTTATTGGTTAGCTATAGCTAATTCAAGTACTAGTAATAATGCCGTCGCAATTTTAAATTGTAGCGTTATGCAAGTTACATATAGTAATAATATAGCTTTTAGACCATTTGGAACATCTTCGGCAGCTAGCAATGCTTCATTTTATGGAATAAGAGATGGATTAGGTACATATAGCGTTACATCTAACGCTTTCCCTGGAACTGTTATTATGAACTCTGATTCAATTCGAGCAGCAGTTACAGGTATTATTCCATATTTTAATTTCTCTGGGTATACAACTGCAACTAATATGATTTAATAAATGAATAATATTAATATTTAATTATATATGGAGTTATAGTTTGGCAATTTCAATCGTACAAGTATTACCACTAAGTGAAAGTAACGGGCCCTCTGGAGCTACATTTCATGCAGCAAGTCTAGGTGGCGTTAATTTTACTGCCGGTAATACTGTATTTTATTGTCATTCATACTGGTTTCAAGCTCCTACTAGTTTATCTATAGCTGGCTCTGCTGCAACACTTGATTTAGCTCGACAAACTACTTCTGGTGATCTTCTTCAAATTTGGAGATTATCAAATGTTGGTAGCGGTCGTGATGACGTTGTACTTTCCGGTGATGCTGGTGGTTATAATTGTGGGGCCATTTTAGAAGTATCCGGCCTTGATTCAAATCCACTAGATCAAATTTCAGGCCCATCTTCCGGAACTGATAATCAACCAACAGCATCAACAAGTACTACTACTGTCGCGGATGAATTAATAATTGCTTTATTTGCTAATGGTAGCGATGGAGGTGGTTCTTCTCCTCCAACTGGTTATTCATTATTATATCCGTCAGCACAAGAAGGTGGTTCAGGTGCCTATAAAATTGTTTCAGCAACTGGAACGCAAAGTGTAACATTTACTACTCCAGGAAATATCGTTTGGGTTTGCGGTATAGCTACGTATAAAGCCGCAGATACTGGAGTAAGTGGAGTTACAATTCCAACATATAGCTCTTACATTACCGTATAATTTTCAAAATACTCGTTATATAGATTAAAACTTGAAAATTCAGGGTATTTGTATATTTTTTAAAATATTTTGCACGGAATGATATATAAATATAAGTAAAAATTTTGTCGACCAAAATTGACGTAATAAATTTTAAAATAAATAGTTAAATCTTGGAGAAAGAAATATGGGAAATAAGCCTGAAATTATAATGATGGATACAGCTGGTGCGCATAATAATGATCTTGAAGGTAGTAGGGCAAGATTAATGCGTGGAGGTTCTTGGAAACGACAAAATATAGTTGTGGTACTTCCGGCCTCAAATACAATTTCAACAAGAGTTATGTTATCACATTGGAATTTAGCTTTTCCTCCGAATAACGGTGTTGTGAAAATAATAACTCAAAATATGGAAGTTGGCGACGCTTATTCATCAACCATCGAGATGGTTTTAGCTGATCCTAATTTATCTAAGTTTCAATTTTTCTTGTTCATAGAACACGATAACATTCCGCCTTCTGATGCTGTTTTAAAATTGCTTGAAAGAATGGAAGAGCATCCAGAATATGCAGCAATTTCGGGCGGATACTGGACAAAAGGGCCCAACGGAGTATTTCAGGCGTGGGGCGACGTTAAGGACCCAGTATTAAATTTTCGCCCTCAATTACCTGATCCTAACGGTGGTCTTATTGAATGTTGTGGAATTGGTATGGGGTTCGCTATATTTAGATTAGATATGTTTAAAGATGTAAGACTTCGTAAGCCGTGGTTTCATACTCAAACTGTCGGCGGGGTTAGCACTCAAGATTTATATTTTTGGTCTGATGCTCGTAAGGCAGGATATCGCTGTGCTGTAGATTGCAGCATAAAAGTGGGTCATTTTGACGCGGACGGATCGATCGGAGGGATCCCGGAATTTACTTGGTAATGATTTAAATTAATATAATTAATTTAAATTAATATAATAAAGATAATAATGAAGAAAAAAAATGAAGATGAACTTAATAATTTAAATTGTGATATTTGGAAAATATATTTAATTTATCGTATTGATGATAATGGTGAAATATGTAATAAAGTTTATATTGGTCAAACATGCCGAAGTATAAATAAAAGATTTCAATGTCACATAACTGATAAAAAAGGAGGATGCATTAAATTATTTAATGCATTTAATAAATATGGGCGTGAAAATTTTAGAATTATAACATTAGCTGAAACAAAATGTCATGATTGTGCTAATTATTTAGAAGCAACATTAATAAATCAATATGATAGTATTAATAATGGTTATAATATAAGAAATGGTGGCAGTAACGGTAAATTATCTGAAGAGACTAAGAAAAAAATATCTCAAAGTAGAATTGGTAAATATACCGGTGAAAATAGTTCTTTTTATGGACGCCATCATACTGAAGAAAATAGAAAAAAAATATCTGAATTAACAAAAGCTAGAGTTCAAGGTGAAGATAATCCTTTTTTCGGTAAGAAACATACTGAAGAAACTAAAAAAATATTAGTTGAGATGACAAAAGCTAGAGTTCAGGGTGAGGATAATCCTATGTTTGGTAAAACTCATTCACCAGAAACTATTAAAAAAATTTCACAAAGTAGAATTGGCAAAACCGCTGGAAAGAATAATCCAATGTACGGTAAAAGACATCCACCAGAATTATTAAAACAAATAGCTGAATCACATAAAGGTCAAGTTGCCTGGAATAAAGGTATACCCAATTCAGAAGCAGCTAGAGAAAAAATGAAATTAGCCTGGGTAAAACGAAGAGCTCAAAAAGAATTGGCTAAACAGATGAAAAATTTCTACGGCTCAACAATTGGGGCAAAACTCGATTTAACTGAATCAGAGATTGATAATTTAGAAATTAAAGAATTTAAATATAGTTTTCAAAATAATAAGGAAGATAAATGACGGAAGTAACAAAGACAGAAGAAGTAAAACCGCTACGATTGGATTTCGGATGTGGCCCAAATAAACTCAAAGAAGCTGGTAAAGAATTTATTGGCGTTGATGCAATAGCTTTTCCAGGAGTAGATGTTGTATTAGATCTCACTGAAAAAGAATCATCAGTTCAGAATAAAGATTTTTCAGTTACACATAAATATAAGAAATGGATTTGGGAAGATAATTCAGTAGATGAGATTCATTGTTCACATTTTCTTGAGCATTTAAATATGGAAGAGCGATGTCACTTTATGAATGAGACATATCGTATTTTAAAGCCTGGAGCACAATGTAGAATTATTGTACCGCATTGGGCTAGTGCAAGAGCTTATGGTGATGTTACTCATGATCCCATGCCAGTTTCAGAATTCTTTTTTTATTATTTATCAAAGCCGTGGAGAGAAGCAAATGCACCTCATACGGTAGCTTCTGAAAGAAATCCCAATTTATTTCATGACGAAGTGGATTTTGCTGCAACATGGGGATATTCTTTACATCAATCATTACTTGTACGAAATCAAGAATATCAGACATTTGCGTTAGGTTTTTTTAAGGAAGCTGCACAAGATATAATTGCAACGCTAACTAAAAATGTAAAACAGTAAAATTTGAAACATTATTATTTAGATTCGGCCGCACATGTTCCGATGTCAATAGCGGCCCAGAGAGCATATATAGACTTTCAGAATTCAGAAATTTCACCGGGACATGCTAGTTCATTAAATTTAATTGGAAGAAAAGTATCCGGATTAATTGAAAAAGCTAGAGTAGAAATTTCTGAATTATTGGGGGCTGAAAAATCTTCACAGATAATATTTACAAATACATGTACGGAGGCATGTAATTGGGCTGTGGAGATAATATTTAATAAAGCTAAAAGTGATATAGTTTATTATTCTCCATTTGAACATTCTGCTATTAAATATTTAACAGAAACCAAAAATAATATTAAAAAATTAAATATTATAAATGGTAAAGTTAATGAATTTAATAATAAATATAATATATGTATGCATGTTCAGAATGAGGTTGGATTAATTCAGCCAATAGAGAAGTTTACTGGATATTTATTTAGTGATATGAGTCAAAGTTTGGGGAAAATAAAGATAAATTTAAAAGAAAGTAATGTGAATTTAGCTTGTTTTTCCGGACATAAGATTGGGGCCGGGTCAATAGGGATATTATATATAAAAGATAATAAGGATTGGGTTACATATGGGATGGGTTCTAGGTATTATCAGGATAGGGTGGGTAGTCCTGATGCGGCTGGAATAATTGGGTTAGCGGCGGGATTGAGGGATAATTTGAGTAAAATGGATGATAAAGTTATTCAGATGAAAGAATTTAGAGAAAGTTTGGAAAAAAGATTAAAAAGTTATGGATTGAATGTTATATATGTAGAGGAAGATAGAATAGCGAATATATCGATGATTCATCTTCCGAAGGTAGCTCATTTAGTATTAGATGAGTTATCAGAAAAATTTAATATACATTGCTCATTAGGGGCAGCGTGTTCATCGAAGTTAACTACGACAAATCCTACGATGTCAGTTTTAGGATTTGAAGGATCGGTTAATGATTTTTTGCGAATATCTTCAAATGGGGATTATGGTAAAAAAGATGGTGAATATGTGGCAGAAACAATTATTAATATAACAAAAAATTATAAGGTAAAATATGGAACATAATATACAGAGTAATCAGTATGAATTTAAAATTATATCACGAGATGAAATATCAAATGGTAAGGTATTGAAGCAATATGATATAAATAATGAAAAAGTTATTGGGGTTTATGAGAATGAGCCGTTTATGATTCAATTTAAAAATAATTCTTGGAATAGAGTTCAGGTAAAATTTTCAATTGATGGGACGGATATTTTAACGGGAAAATTGGCGGATACTAGTGTGACATCGGAAATGTGGGTATGTGAAGCATATTCGACATTAGAGTTAAAAGCATTTCCTGAGACAAATAAAGGCGGAGCTGAATTTATATTTGGTAAGGTAAAAGATAGTGTTGCGGTAAATACACATGGAGTTCAGACGGGTATTGGATATATTGCTGTGGCGGTATATGTTGAAGAAAGTATTAATCAGGATATTTTTAGGAGTTTATTAAGTAACCAAGAAACTATATATAATGCTAAACCTTACTGGCAATATAATAATCATACTTATACATATGGCGGCAGTGGCGGAAGTTCTTTTGGCAATTCAGGTATATCATATAATATAGGTAGTTTATGTGCTAGTAGTTCTCCAGATGTTGTTATAACAAATTCAGTAACAAATAGTGTACCAGCAGTTGGAGCTGGAGAATATGTAGCTCAAGAAATAGTAAAAACAGCAGGATTAAAGCAACCGAAGCTTTTTACAACGATGTCAATTAAATATGAGTGGTGGACTAGTTTGCGTAGTAAGATTAGGCAAACAAATAATAAGCCAATAAATCCAGCATTTCCGGGAGATCATCAGGAAGTGAAAATGTTAGATTTAAAGAAAACTCCGCGTAAGAGGAAGAGTAGGGCTGAGAATAAAGCTGAAAATAAGTATCCTGAATTAAATCGATTTGGATGATAGGTGAAATTAAAGAAGTCATTGGATGAATTATGTCCTAAGGTAAATTGTGAGATATGTGGAGAGAGTAATAAAGAAATTTTACACAGGCATCATTTAATACCTAGGACAGATTCAAATTGTACAAATCATCCATTTAATTTAGCTGTATTATGTCCTAATTGTCATAATTTAACGCATTTGAATGTTATTAAAATAATTGGAGTTTTTCCGTCTACAAAAGCATCTGGAAGAATTTTGATATATGTTAGAGATGGAGTTTGCAATGTTCCTGGAATGGAAGATAGTGAACCTTATTATAAACCTGAAGTTGAATTAATGAAAGTGAGACCAGATGGCAAAAAAACCTGAATATATACCTCCTTATATAAATCCTAAAAGAATACAAACTGAGGAACAATCGAGAATAAATGTAATAAATATAGCTACTGGGTTGGGATTAAAGTTTGATGCAGAGGCTATTTTTAGAAAATATGATGCGATTTTGGCTAAGCATCAAAATCCAGATGAGCGAAAGCAAATAGCTACGATGGCTGCAGCTGAGATTTATAAATTGTTAGGTTTTCAGGACGGATTACAAGTTGGGGGTACTGAAGTAATTCCGCCATCTGAAGCTTATATTGCAGCTTTACCGGATAAAAAAGAAGATAAAGTTGAAGATAAGAGTGAAAATAAAATAATTGTTTAATATTCTGCATATATTGATATATTTAATAGGAAAGATATTATATTTAAGGAATATTAATGACTAATTCAGATAAGAAATATAGTGGTGAAGTTTGTTGGTTTGATAATAAACTAGGGATTGGTTTTATTTTATGGGAAGGTGCTAATGATATGTTTGTTCATTTTAGCGATATAGTATCTTCTGGATTTAAGACTTTGAAAAAGGGACAAAAGGTAGAATTTGGTATTGGTCAAAATAAAAAGGGTGAACCAAAAGCTATTGAAGTTGTAGTTATAGAATGAGAAAAATTGTTAAAGAGTTAGAATTTTGGGTATCGAATATAACTGATCTTAATGTATGTTTATCTGATTTAGCATTAACGATTCCATCTCGAAAAAATGTTAATTTATTAGATAGTAGACATTATTCATATACATTAGAGCAACTTGAAGCTTCGGCAAAATCTGGTTCTTTAAAAGCTAAGAGTGATAAATTAAAGGTGAGAAAAGTTGCTCCTGAGATTTTAGTTAAGCCGGGGGTGAATGTTTCAACGATGCCAAGATTTATTGCTCAAAATTCTCAAAGAACAAAAATTATAATTAATGAAGAAAAATATGAAGAATTGCAAGTAAGTGAAGAAAAATTTGCTGAAGAAATGAGTGAAGATTAATATTCTTGTATATAGGTATGAGGATATTTAAATTATTTGCAATTCATTTATATTTAATTTTATGTTTTGTTATTTCGTGTGGTGGTGGAAAAGAAAGTAAAATAAACAATGATGGTGGAGCTGTATCGATGGGAGGTTCGGGTGATGCTGGACTTTATTCTACAGGTCAGGGTGGATTAATATTAAATTTAGGTGGACAAAGTGATTATGATGCTGGAGTAGAAATGGGAGGAGCTCCGGTATATATGTTACCTTCAGATTTTACAAAAGGTAAATTTGGTGGATATAAATTAGGATCTGAATATACGGGAAATATGGGTGATTCTGGAGGAATGAGTTCGGAATGTGGAACTCAAATTTTAGGAATTGTTAGAGATTTTCGTGGAAATAATGAAGTAAATGGCCATCCTGATTTTGAACATTTTTTTGGTAATACTCCTTCATTGGGAATAGTTAAAGAAGATTTGGGAATTGATCAGAAACCTATTTATTCTGGAAGTGGACCTATTATTGATCCAAATAATAATCAACAAACTACGAGTAAAGAATATTTTGATGAATGGTATAGAAATATAGATGGGGTAAATGGGCCTTATATAGTATATTTTTATTTTGAGCCTAATGGGAATATATTAAGTTTTGAGAGTACAGCATTTTTTCCATTAGATAAAGCTGGATTTGGAAATACTCCTGGTCAAATGCATAATTTTGCTTTTACTACTGAAGTGCATACTAAATTTGATTATAAGGGTGGAGAGGTATTTTCTTTTATTGGTGATGACGATGTTTGGGTATTTATAAATAATAAATTAGCTATAGATTTGGGAGGGTTACATTCAAAGCAGACGAAATCAATATCTTTGGATGTGGTAGCTAAGGACTTAAATATAGAAGTTGGTAAAAATTATAATTTAGATTTATTTCATGCGGAGAGGCATACGATAGAGAGTAATTTTAGAATTGATACAAATTTATCATTTACGAATTGTGGAACTATAGTAGATGGTCCGCTTAAATAGTTAATGTAATAGAACTAATAATTTTGTATATTCTATATGGTAACTATACGATCAAGAGGCGAACATGCCCAACCCTCGGAAGCAATTCAATTAACTGCTAAATTTTATGATTTTAGTGGTAATTTAACTGATTTGGATTCATTTCCAACTGTTTCTATAATTCAACCTTCAGGAAATGTAGCGATAACGACTACAAGTGCTGGAGTATATAGGTTAGCAGTTGGAACGTATGCATTTTTGTATCAGATACCGTATACTAGTGATTATGGTGTATTTACAGATAGGTGGCAGGGTACATTTGATGGATATGTATTAAAATTTGAGTATAATTTCGTTGTTGAATTAAGTCAGCAGCCTAGTTTAAATACGGATGGATATGCTGCTTTGGGGGATTTTGTACCATTTAATTATTCACAAACGGCGATAAATAATATAAATCAATTATTAAAGGGATTAAAAGCTAGATTAAATAGTTCTGGAAAATCTAAAAGAATAGATCAATTTGGAAATGTAGTATATGAAGATTGTGATATTTATACTATAGATCAGTTGGTTGTATTTTTAGCTACGGCATTAAGTGCATTTAATGAGATTCCTACATTTACTGAATTTACATTTGAAGATTCGGAAATTATGAGAATTTATTATGATGTAATTATGCAGTATGCTTTAATTTTGGCATTAAGTAGTAAGGCATTATTGGAGAGAGGAAGAGAATTTACTATAACTGATAATGGTGTATCTTTTAATCCACCGGGAGTTAGTGAAGTTTTAATGACTCAGTATTCGGCAGAGATGGGTAATTGGAATGAAAAGGTAAAATTAATTAAAGCTAATATGAAGCCGAGTCCTTTGGGTTTGAGTAATTATGCAACTTTAACTTCTCCAAGAATAAGGATATTGCGGAATTTGAGGCAAAGAGTACTTCTGTGAGTCAGCGTAAACTTTTTTAGTTGCTTAGAATATAATTTTATACGCAGAATAAAATATAACTCCACATGTATAATAAAATATAAATTTCATAATTGTCGCATATCTTTATGGATATTAAAGATTTAATTTTTTATATAAATAAATTTAAAGCCGAATGCGAAAAGCTTAAACCTATAAATGATGATAAAATTTCTATATTTCTTTGTGAGAAAGATTTTGAAGAATTTATAAAGTAAATTTTCCGGAAAAAGTATCAATCTATAATTACAGCCACAGGTTCATCTGGTGAATACATGGGAAAATTATTTATAATAAATGGATATGATTATATAGTTCAACCTTATAATCCAGAAGATCCAAATGATTTTTTAAATGTAAATGAAGTTTTTTATTACATGAATGGACATTTTGGAGAAGACACTGTTTATGCTGAAAATGAAAGAATAATACAAAATATTATAGATTAAATTTTATAAATGCCGAATTAAAATATGATTTCATAATTTTCGACATAGACATCGTTCTTTCTTCTTTCATTATAAGAATGTTATTTGAGGATTTAAAATTTTATATAGAAAAATTTAAATTTGAGCAAGAGTCAAAAAACGAATATAATATTGTCACTGAAATACGTGTAATATTAAATATTATAGATTTTAAAGAAATTTATAATAATATTTTAAATAATGATATGAGTGAAATATTATCACTTCATACTGAAAATGGTATTATAAAATATACGTTAGAAAATTATATTTTATGTTCTTATTATTTTGAAGATAAAAATTGTGAAAAATCTTCTAATAAAATAGCTCATATAATATTAAATATTAATAATTCTGATGTTAATTTTTCTTATACTACTTCTAAAAAAGAAATTATTTATTCTGCAAATGAAAGAATAATACAAAATATTATAGATTAAAATATGCAATTTGAAGATTTAATATATTATGTGGAAAAATTTAAGTTTCAACAAAAACTAGAGCATGGATATTATATTGATAATAATGTAGAAATTATATTAAATACTGCAGATTTTCAAGTAATTCTTGTTGATCAGTTAAATGAGACTGATAATGGATTTACTATTATCCATAATGATAATGGTATTTTAAAATACGATTTACATAATTATACTATATGTTGTTACAGTGATAATATTAAAAATATTAATAAAGAAATTTTATTAAATAGTGCTTTGATTATTTTGAATATTAAATGTATATTAGATGAAAATTATAGTTATCCTATTCATGTAGAAGAAATTATTTATTCACCAAATGAAAGAATTATACAAAACATTATAGAGTAAATATTAAATGTTTAATTCCTGGATAAATATTTTAAATTTTTTAGAAAAAACAAATATTTTAGGTATTAATTTAAATGATTATTTTAATTACCATAAAGATAATTTTTTAAATGAAATAGATTTTGCTGAGAATATAATTCCCAGTGAGTTTTCTAATAAAATATTTGAAATTATTTTTGTAAATTCAAGTTCATTTATATTAAATTTTTTCCTTATCAAAAATATAACAAATCGTTGGGATATGTATAATTTAATAATTAAAGCGTATTATAGATTTAAAATGAATTCTGATAAATTATTTGAAGAACATTTAAATAATGTAATAAATGAAAATATAATTGAGAATATAATAAATTAAAATGGAAATAAATATTAAAATAATTCTTATTGAAGTTTTAGAATTAATTGAAAAGCAAATTAAAAATTATGAATTTCTTTATTATTTTAATGTAAATTATTTCTCCTTACCAAATGAATTAAATAACTTATTAAACTCAACATCTGATGAATATATGATTAAATATCATAATTCTATTGGTAGAGTAATTAGAAACTGTTATCTTTGTACTAAAGATGGTTCACTTCCTATATTGTATAATTATTTTTTGGAAAATAATATATCTCATCCAGATGATATGAGTGATTTTATTTTGAGAATGTTTTGGCATATAAAACATAATAATCTATCTTACATTGATGATATTGAAACATTAACTAATAAATTGTTCAAAGAAAATATAATTAAAAATATAATTGAATGACTAATATAAGAAAATTAATTAAAGAATTAAATAATAAATATAATCATAATTTAAAATGTATAGACGAGATTAAGATTATAAAATCTGGTTACATTATAGTTAGATTATCATGCAAAAAATGTAATTGGAATAATTATATTTATTTAGGTGATGTTGATTATACTTTTGATAAAGAATACAATTTTACCAAGATTAAAAAAATAGAATGTCCAGAATACATAGAATATGCTTATGATTATGATATTTTAACTTGTGATGAGCAAATAATAAAAAATATAATAGAATAAATATGATTAAATATGCTGATATTAAATATTATATAGATAAATATAAAAATGAATGTTATAATAAAGGCCCAATTACATCAATTCATTTATCATCAGATATATATTTAAATTTATGTTCAGAATTAAATATTACAGATAGTTCTTATTTTATTTATGATGAGTATAAATTTAAATTAATGTGGCAAATGTATGAAAATTACATAATATTTTTTAGTTCGTACCCTATGGGTATAGGGTACGATGTTTTAAGTGAAGAAGAAAGAATTATTAAAGATATAATAGAATAATAATTAAATTTAATATTCTGAAACCTGTAAGTAGCAATATTTACAGGTTTTTTCTTTTTCTGGCGCATAAAATCACATATTCGTAAATAGGAGTTTTTGTGGATAAAAAAGCAGAATTAGAACTACTTAGGGATATTAAATCAAAAATTAAACAAAGTGATGTTGTTATTGATTTATTTAAAACTCATGAAGTACTTCTTGATTATTTAGACTTATTCCCCATGACTTTTGCGGATTTAGATGTATCTGCAAGAACTGATCATGGAATTATTTATTTTAACAAAAAATTATTAGAAAAACAAGACCAAATTGATCATTATATGGTTCATGAAGTAACCCATGTTCTTCAGCAGTGTTTTGGAGATGTTCCTACACAAGGTGCTAATGATGGCAGTTACCTTGATAATAAATATGAACAAGAAGGATTTCAAGAACAAACTGAATATTTAAGTGATACCCGTAATGATCATGTAGCTGAAAAATATATTGATAAAGTTTTAGATCATCACGATATTGATTCAAAAAAAGAACGTCAAGAAAGAAAGAAGAAATTATTACAATTAGCTGATGGAAAATAAATCATGGTTTGCACAGTTAATAAACCCTATTATATTCCACAAAATCAGTCTGGAATAAGGTTAGTAAATTCTTTAGGTGATGCCAATAATATAGAAATATACTGGTATTCTGCTTATGTTGATAATTTAAATTTTAATTTAGCTTATAATATTTATTTTTCTACCGAAGAAGAAAATGTCTTTTTAGAAGGACCGAAATTTTTATCAACTAATTTAAATGGATTATATACAAAAATTTCTGGATTTACTCCTGGAGATACTTATTATTTTGCCGTAAGAGCTACTGAATATCAATCAATTTGGTATAATCCTAATTTTTTGCCTGATGCTGAAGATGGATATATGCTCAAAGTATATCCCGAAACATTATTAGCAGCAAATATTTCAAATTCTAGCACAATAATACCAATTACTGATATTGATTTATTTCCACCTATGGGCGTTATTCAAGTAGGTTATGAATATATTAGATATGATTCTAAAGATATTCCTAATTCCACTCTTTTAGTTGCAGAAAGAGGATTTTTAAATACTAATATTAGATCTCATACTATTGACGGATATGACGGTTACGATCAATTAAGTCCAATAGTTAGATTTTTTCAAGGTTGTGAAGAAGTAAATACATTAATAAATGAAGAAGCGTCGAATTTTAATTATAATAACTTCGCTTATACTTTAGCGGATGGATATAAAGAAGAAACAAAAGACTTATTAACTACTGATTTAAGTTTTACGGAAGCTCAACAAATAGATTTTCCTGTTTATCCGCAAGAAGGATGGAGAAGAACTGATTTAGATGCATTTTTTAAAGGACAATGTTTAGATACTTATTTTGGTGGAGAATCTGGATGTGCTGACGGATATAATGTAGGTAATCAAATTCGAAATGTATCAATTTCAGATATTAATGATCAACGTCAAGAATTTATATTGAATTTTACTGGCGAACCTGTAGTTTTGGTTAAAAGATTATGGAAAGGTATTCGTTGTAGTTGCTATGAACCAAATAAAGAAAGTGCAGAAAGTAGGTGTCCGAACTGTTTTGTACCAGGAACATTGGTAAATACTGAATTGGGATGGAGACCTATTGAAGATATAAAAATAGGAGAAAGAGTATTATCTTCTGATGGTTATTATCATAAAGTATTAAGAACCTTTAAAAATGATTATAACGGAGAATTACTTTCAATTCAATCTTCAGTTTCCTCACAACCAATTTTAACAACTCCTGAACATCCATTTTTGGTAATGCGTGGAAAACACCAAAGTTTAATTTCTAAACCATGTGATTCTTCATGTGATACATATATTAATAATGGAGATGGTGATGGAAATCAAAGGCCTCATAATGTACAAATTTTACCATCAGGAAATTGGTGGGCTAGAGTTCATACTGTTGAAGGTAAACGTATAACATTAGGTTCACATAAAACAAAAGAAGATGCTGTTAATGCAATAATAAATTATAAAAAAGAAAATTATAAATTAGGTCATAATTTAGATTGGGATGAAGCTGAAAATATCAATAAATATGATTGGTTAGTTTCTAAATGGAACAGTGAAATTAAAGATGTTGATATAATAAATATACCTCAAGAATTTTTAAAAAACACAAAATTAGGATTGCAAAGAAATGGTGTTGATAAATTTGAATTAAACGAAGAATTTTTATGGATTATTGGTATTTATATTGCTGAAGGTAGTTGTTCCAAGAGATCATTGAATTTTGCTTTACATAAAGAAGAAACAGTATTTCAAAATAGAATCATAACATTTTTTCAAAAATTAGGCTATAATGCTAAATTAATTACTTCATCAGAAAATGGCGTTTGTGTTGTGGTAAATAGTACAACATTAGCTTTATGGTTTCCAAAATGGTTAGGGCATTTATGTTACAATAAACGAATACCTCAAGAATTAATGCAATTACCGGTTGAAAAAACCTGGGCTTTAATTAAAGGAATTTATGATGGTGACGGATCTAAATCAGATCATGAAATTGGGCAAACTTCAAGAATATTAGCGCTACAATTAACTGAATTATTACATAGAGTTGGAGAGCAACCATTAATAAGACGCCAACGTTCAAAAGTTCTTACACCAAAAGGTAATGTTAGAAAATTATGTTACATTGTATCATGGGCAGAAGATACATTGAAAAATTCTAATAGAAAATGTAGGTGGAATTTTAAAGGTGAAATTTTAGCAAGAGTAAATGAGGTTGAAAAAATTCAATATAATGGTCCTGTTTATAATTTAGAAATTGAAGATGATCATTCATATATTGTTGAAGGTATCATTGTACATAATTGTCATGGGACATCTTTTATTACCGGCTTTGAGCAATTTTATAATCCACGAAGATCTGATGGTAGAATTATGGTGCGTTTTGGACCTTATACAGACGATGTAAAGCAAGAAGATTCAGGGTTAGAATCAATTGCAATTCATGACTGTAGAGCTTTAACTACCCCTGTTATTAAAGATAGAGATTTTATTATTCGTTTTAATGAAGATGGAACTGAAGAATATAGATATGAAGTTTTAGATGTTACTAGAAATAAAATATTTTATGGCGTTTCTGGTGTGCAAAATTTTAAAGCTCAAAGAATTAGAAAAACTGATCCTATTTATTCTTGGAGAGCGATTAGATCCACTGCCACAATGCCAAACAAAGTTAATACTTCAGTTGGATTATTATTAGGACCTAATAATACATTTATTCCTCATACGCACCAAATTGTATTAAATGAAAATATTACAGCTTTATCACAAGTAAATCAAACTACATCAATGTCAAATGGGCATAATCATCCTATAATTAATGGTGTTATTCAGTCTTCTCCGATTGATGGACATACACATCAGATTATTAATTTTTAACAATTAAATTGATAATATCGCTGCATAATACAGTATTTTAATAGATTTTAAAAAAGGACTACGGATATGGATATTCAAAGTATATTTTCAATACAGACGGTATTTTTAGCTTTAGCAGTAGGCGTATTAACTCAAATGGTTAAAAATATAGTAGAAGCTAAATGGCCGAATTTACCCGCTAATAAAAATTGGGGCAAAGTATTTATTCCCAGTATATCACTTGGAATTGGCATGGCATTATCTGCAGGTACAAGTGTCATTCCAGGATTCTTAGCTAATGCAGTTTTACAGGATAAAATTATATACGGTATTATATCTGGATTTTTCTCTTCTTATGTATTTAGAGCTGCAAATGCTTTTTTGAAAAAAGAAGTTCCGGATGAATCAATTAATCCTCCTGCAATTCCAGCTCCACCAAAAGTACCTTCTTTCCCTACTGATAAAGATAAATAAAACGTTATATAATATAAATATGTTAACTAGAATTAATACAAGGTGTGATAAATGAGTAATTTTCCTACAGTTTTAGATGATGATAATTCCATTTATCGTATTGATGATAATTTATCTGAATTAGGTGTTTTTACTATAAATCAACTAAGATCAGCTGTTTTTGCAATTGAAGGTTATCTAGGATTAACTGGTCCTGGATCTTTATCTTCAATGTCAAGCCGTTTAGATGTATCATTAAATCCTGACGGAACAATTAAAGCATCTGCTCTTACAAGTGTTGGTTTAGCTACTTTACCAATTGTTAATTCTCAAGTTGGAACAAATGCTGGTATTTTAGAATCTAAACTTCATTTAGATTATGGAACATCGGATTTACATACCTTAATTCAAGCAAATTCTACATTGTTAAATTCTTTATCTGTATTTGAAGCAGCTTTAGAAGTTAAAGTTAATAGTCATATAGCTGGTGGTCCGGCTTCTAATTTAAGACATGTAGCTAGTCATATTGATATCAATGCTCATCCTACTGATTCACGAGATGGATCTTTTACTTGGGGTGGATTAATTGATAAAGATGGCTATCAATTAACCGCTACTAATGTTGCTGGCGCCTTAGATCAAATTAATACAACTTTAACTGGACATCAAAATCAAGTACTTGACGCTCATCCTGCTTCAGCTATTTCTGTAGATACTTCTAATTTTTCAGAATTATTAGCTACTTCGGAAAATGTTCAACAAGTACTTGAAAACATTGATGATATTGAATTATTACAATTAGGCACTCATAGAGCTACTCAACATTCAAATGGAATTCCAAAAGCCGCAAGATCGTTAAATTTGAGTTCAGCTACTACATTGGGTTCGGATGGATATAATTTAGAGGTTGTTAGTTCTACACCTTGTCAAACTTTCGTTGCCCATAATCCTCCTGGTATTGCCCCTATAGATAATGTTTCTGTAGGAGATAGTATTATTACATTTAAGCCAGCAACAAATGTAGGGTCTGTATTTGATGCTAAATTTTCTCAAGTTAAAGTTGGCGATATTATTAGAATAAATTATGGATCAATTGAAGATATTCGCAGGGTAGAATCAATTAGATTTACTCCAGGTTCAGAATGGGTTATTAGAATAAATGGAGTTAATTTAATTGATACTGATGGTTATACAGCTTTAGCTCGTATTGATCGTCCATTATATGATTCTAATACTAGCGGTGTATTGGCTGTAGCTGCCGCAAACCCTGTTCCTTTGGCTAGTTTTGCGATATTAGGAAGTGTAATTATAGGCGATCCGAGAGGGGCTACTGCTCTCGGTATGAATTTTGATGTTAATAAATTTACTTCTAAAAATTATAATTTATATTTAGAATTATATCCTACAGGAAATCCTGCTGACCATGTTATTAAATTACCTGCTGTAGATGTAACTGGTAATGCTGGAGCTACTCCTGGATTATATACTTTGGATGATATTGTTACTGCTACTAATAATGCATTTAGAGCTACAGGTTATAATTTTAGATTTATTGCTTATTCTGTAAATGGTAATTTTGGAATTATGTTAGCAGATTCTATTGATGGAGCTTCTTTTGCTATTATTAATGGGTCTAATGCTACAGGTTCATTAACTAATGGAACTTATGTACATAATGTTATTGGCGATGCAGATGGACTTCATATTGATCCATTAGGTTTTGGATTTGAAAATGCAAATTTAGCCAGCCCTACGTATCAAGCTAGTTGGCTAGATGCTACTGCTGCTCAAATTCCTACTAAAATAATACATCCAGTTAAATCACGAAATTATATAGTTAACGGCCGTCCATTTGATAATTTTAAACAAAAAGATTTAACTACAAATGGTTTCTGGGTTGCTGATATTGATTCAAAAAACATTACTGGTATATCTGTAGAAGTTACTTATAAAGTTAATACGGTTTTAGATACTGCAGGATTAAAACCTGGTAAAACTATTATTGTTCAGCCAGCTGTTGGATATTCGGATCCACTTTATAAAGATGTTGATTATGGTAGATTTATTATTAAATCAGTTGTATTTAATAATTGTCACTGTGTAAATGATTACACATTAATTACAGTTATAAATGGCGTGCATGGTACTAGTAATCCATTAAGTATAACTTCTAATACTGGTTTACCTGTAAGATTATATTTTGGTGAAGATTCAGTTGGTTTTGATGATCAAAATATAATTGATCAATCGGATACTTCTATAAATTATCATAGATTTCATGAAATTTATATCTCAGATCAAAAAACTACATTTTCTCATGAACGTGCAAGAATGGCATATACTACCGAAACGTCTAATTTATTAGATACTAGTAATTGGCATATTCTTTCAGTTTCGCCTAAGTTTAGAGGATATAAAGATACATCTGGATCATTATTAAATAAATACATTAGATTATTAATCACTAATTATAATAGTCAAAGTGGTGAATTTGATGGATATTTAGGAGAAAGAGATAATGTTACAAACCATATATTTAATACTGGTAGATTGATTCGTGGTAAAAAGAACGTTCCAGTTAAATTTTATGATGATACAGATTTAGATTATATTGAATTTGTTTTTAAAGATGAAAGTACAAGCTTACCTACTACTGTTATTCCAACCAATAAATGGCTGGATATTGAAATTTTTCCATCATTATTATTAGATCAAGAGCTTTTACCTTTAGCTAGTTGTGAAGTCAATTGGACTCCATTAGCTGGTAGAAATATAATTTCATACGTTAAAAATTTAAAGCAATATGGAAGTATTTCCGAGTTAGAATTTACACAATCAGCAGTTAATTTTATAACTTCTGGTGATAGATTCCTTCATGGAAATGGTATTTTATCAGGATTTGATGCCGATATAGCTTTAGGTTCAAATAAAGTTTTAGTACATGGTGGTACTGCTTTAGTAAATGGTAAAATTGTAACTTCTAATAGTTCATTTATTAACATTCCACTTACTCTAACATCACAAGAATATGGTGATGGTGGTGGTAATATGGATTGGATTGTTTGTATTGATGAGTATGGTGGTATAAAATATTATCCATTAGTTGAAAGTAAACGTGAATTATTAGTTATCGATCCAGATGCAGGCGTTAGTTATATAATTACATCTTATACATTTCCGGAATTAATAAGTAATAAATCTGTAACTCCATTATATATAGTTAATGTTACTGTTACTGTCGTTGTGGGTAACAGTACTATTGTTTATAATTCATGTTCTGATGCGAGAAAATTTGTAAAAAATGAAACTAATTTAATTCCTCTTACTTGGGTAGGCAAAGAAATAAATGATTCAGATGTTTCTTCTACTACAGAATTAAATGGACATTTTAACACTATCAATCAAATAATAACATGGATTAATTGGACTAAATCTCCGTCAAATTTAATTAAATTAAAGGGCAATATTATATTAAATAGTTCTTTAGATTTACGCTTTTTGCTTTATCCAACAGTTTTTGATGGTGAAAATGGAGCGAGTATTACTGTTAAAACAAATAGAGGTATATTACCTTCATTATTTGGAAATATAACTTTTAAAAATATATCTTTTAATTGGATATTAGACAGTTTAACTTATGCAGCTGGAGATAATGTTAATTTAGATACATCAGGCTCTCCATCTTTAACTTCTTCTAATGGTCTTATCTATGTATTTAATGATTCTGATGATCTTAAAAACATAACTATTGATAATTGTGTATTTACTGGAACTTTTCCACAATCACAAAGGCCACCATACATTGCATTTATCGCTAATACATTTAATGCAAGATTTAATAATATTAAAATCACAAATAATCAATTCAATGATCCATTTGGTTTAAATAACCAATGCGCTATAGCTATTGTAAGCTTAGGGACTAGTAACATTAGTAGTAACTTAACTGATTCGGGTTTATCAAATTCTGTAATTGATAACAATATTGCTAATAATAACCAAAGCATCATTGTTAGCACTTTAGCTAATAATACTCTTAATAGAACTGCATTTTTTTGTTCTAATGTAAATATTAGTCGAAATAGAGTTGGTGCTATCGGTTATTTAATAAGTTCATATTTCGAAAGTAGTTTAGTATCTGTTTATAAATTTGATTCTAGCGGATTAAATATATTTAATAATACAACAACATATATTGGTACTTTAGATAGCACTGGTAAAATTTTAGATGACCATTTTTATTCTATTAATAATGTTGGTTCCGGTGATGTTATTATTAAAGATAATTTTACATCACTTATTTTCTGTAATTTTTATCCATGTTATAACACCGGAAATACAGAATATGGTGAATCATTATTGATTTCTGGTAATAAATTAAGATTTCCAACTAATTTTAGTTCATTAATTACAGCTTATGGTTATCCAGATTCTAGCACTGCAATTTCTGTAGTTGGCTGGGTAAATAGACCTGGTGGTTCAACTACATTACAAACTGATGCAAGAATAGTTCAAATATTAGATAATAATATTATTTATACTGTCAATTCAGTTTCTAATACTGTTTTATCTTATGATCGAGGCATTAATGTAGAATCAACTGGCGCAATTATAAGAGGAAATGTAATTAGAAACTTCCACTTATATGGAATTAATTTTGATAATAATATTGACCGTAATAAACCTGTAAAAGTTGATATTGTAGGAAATCAACTTTATAATATAATTACTACGGCTACTCATTATATTGGCATGAGTGATAATGGTGGAAATAGTACTTACTTTACCTGTGTAAATAACTTTTTTGATACAACAAGTACTAACGGTTTACCAGAATATATGATTGGAAGAGGCAATATAAATCCAACGAATTTTATTATTAAAGATAATACCAATCAAACAGATTCATTTGCTATTAGAGCTATTGATTTTGGTAAAATTGTTTATGATGGCGGTGGTGTTAATTACGAACCTCTGTTTAATCCAAGTCCATTTATTGGCCCTGATTCTATTGCTTATTATCCTACTGGTAGTTTATCTAGTCCTGGTAATTTTTCACAACTAACTGTTAAGATGAATTTAAATTCATCAGGATTTACTTGGTTCCTTCCCATTTCATCTATTAAACAAAACGTTAAATTTAAATCCGCCAAAATATATTATACACAAATAGAAAATGCCAGTGTTACTAACCAATTGTTTTTAAGATTAAGAGATGCTAGATATTTTAGCGGATTAATACCTACAGGTGGACCAGATATTACTATTTCGATAGTTAGTACAAATATCACAGGTAATGCCAGTGGCTTTATTGAATTAAGTTTATCAACTCTGTATCAAATGACGGATAGTTTAAGTTTAGAAGTTATATTTGAGCCAGGAGGGGGAGTGGGAGATAGAACTCTCTACTTAGAACCATTATTGTATACTTTTATTTATTGAGAATCGCAACAAAAAACTATTCCATTTTGAAACTTTCCAGGAACTAAAATACAGGAAGGGTCAGGTGGATTAGTTTCATAATCTGCTGGAGGATTAAAACATGCATATACTTGATATAAATTATATGGATAAGCTAAAGGGCAAGTTTTTCCAGGTAAATAATTACATCCGCCAGTACAAATATTAGCATCAATTGGTGGTAATAATTGTAAAATCGGCTGCTCTGGCATTTGTGTGTTTATTGTATAATGATGAAAACTATAATCATACGCGCCTCCACCTTCATAACAAACTTGATATGGATCTTTACAACTTCCACAATTAATTGTTCCACCACAATTATCTGACATCATACCGCATTCTACTACATTTACATTTTTATGATTATAATTTTCACTAATATTCTTTTGTACTGTATTTGGATATATTTGATTATATGAATTATGAGAAGCTAAAGTTTTTGCATAATCTTCACAAGTTAAAGGTTTACAAGCAGCACCACCAGTTCCTGCATTTCCTCCGTGTGACATGCTTCCTCCAATATTTACCATTCCAGAAGACCCACCTATATTACTCACTCCAGCTGTACTCCCTCCAGTTTCTAAATCAGAACCACCTATATTATTCATTCCAGCTGTACTCCCTCCAGTTTCTAAATCAGAACCACCAGTAGATAAACCAGCAGTTCCAGCATTACTAAATCCAGCTTCAGAATTAGCAAATCCGGCTTCACCTATATTATTTACTGATTCAGCTGAAAATTTATCTCCACAACCACTTAAAATCATCATAATTCCAATAAATTTAAAAAGTTTCATTTTCATTTTCTCCTTGAACTTAAATTAAACACTCAAAAATCTATTGTCAAGAGCATAGATAATTTAATATATTTCCTAGAAACTATAGATATTTATGCATTAATATATGGCTACTGGTGGTATTAATTTTGGCTCAACTACTGATTTATATAAAATATATTCAATAGTTCAAAATAATTTTATTAGATATACTAAAGATATTATTCTATCCACTCTTAAGGAATTTTTTGCTAAAGATTCCATGTATCATTATGTTTATGATGAATACGGTTTTGCTAAAGTTAATGATCATACTGACCAAAATATTAATGCTGGCCTTCATGATGATTTAACTACTAGAATTTATATAGGTGAATTAAATAGATTCAATGTAATTCACTATCCATCCGTTCTAGTTGGATTTACTGGCGCAAGATCCGTACCAATTTCATTAAATCGCGATCAAGGAAGAGTTGATTATGTCACAACTACTTTCATTGATGGATACGGAAATGAAAAAACCGCCCAAACTCCCTACGCCTATATCCTGTCTGGCGCTTGGGAAGGATCTATCTCAATTGATGTTTACTCTAAAGGCGTTCGAGAAAAAGACGATCTTATCGAATTAATTTCCATATTATTCGTAGATTTAGCTTGGAATAGCCTTTATCGAGCCGGTGTTGCCATAAAACCTAATGTCCAAATAGGGTCCTTAGGTTTTAGTGATGATAGAAATGATCGGCTTTATAAACAATCTATTACGCTTGAATTTAGAACAGAATGGCGTAGAGAAATATTAGTTAAAAATATCCTCGAAGTTATAAATTTTTGCGCAGATTTTGGTGAACTTTTAACCGACCCAGCTCAATTAGCTCCAAATTTGTCTATTAAAGAATCAATTAATTTATTAGATAACATAAATATTTTAGCTTAACTAACAAAATTATTAAAATAAGGGGATAATAACATATTATTTTGAGGTAATAATATCACATAAGATCAAGTTGTTATCAAATAATTTTTTTGAGGATTAATAAATGTCAAATATTCCTGGCGCACCAAACGCTCTTCCTAACACATATTCTGAAGTTACCACGTTATCAAGCGGTGTTTCTGTTCCTGGTGGCATTCGACTTGCCGCTATAATGGGAGAAGGAGCTCGCGTCGAAACTCTTATCTCAAGCGCCAGAGGATCAGGAAATGATGGCCTTAATTCCACTTATACCAATACTACTGGTCGTGATGGTCGCCACTTCTTAGTCAGTAAATATCCTCTCATTAGCAATCGTACTACTCTTTATAAAAACGGTATCCCACTAGTAGGTTTAGAAGATTCCATTGATTCAAGTTCATTTCCCTCTCAATATGATTACCGTGTCGAAATTGCTACAGGTAGAATCGAATTACAAACTGCAGCTCTAGTTGATCAGGGTGGAGCTTTTTATTCAGCCTCTGCTCTTAACGTAGGTACAGGTACAATTAATTCATTACAACTTTTAGATGTTAACGCCCCTACTGAAACTTGGACTATCCGCTGCACTTCCGTTATTCGTGATGGTTATGGCGCTCCTATTGATGGCTATGCTAAATTTATTGCTCAAGGTTCTGTTTCTGGTTTAGTTCTCGATGGTTATGGAAATCAAATCGTTTGGCAATCAAATGGCGTAACTGTTAATAATGGAATATTAACATTTAATATTACTGAAGGTTTAACTGCCCTCCGTGAAGGTGATAAATTTATTATTAAAGTTAAGAGTGGAGCCTTATTAAACGGTGATTCTCTTTCTGTTACTTATATCGCAGAAAGTGATATTAATGATATTGAATTTTTTGATGATATTAATAAATTAACCGCAAAACATGGGTACTCAAGTTTAACTAATAGACTTTCTTTAGGTGCTCAATTAGCTTTTGCAAACGTTCCTCCAGGTGTATTTACTTGCCAAACTGCTCCCTCTGTTCCCCGCCGAATTTCTTATTTATTAAAAGATTCAGCTACCGGGAAAGTTACTAAAGATGATTTAATGTTTGATCTTCCTATCGGCGTAACACCCGATCCAGACTCAAGAATTAATTTCTTTATTACCGATCCAGTTACAGGTATCGAAACTCAAATTGTACCGAATAAAACTGCATTCTATGACCCTACGTTAACAACTACTCCTCAATCATTTATATTCGGTGCAGGTTATACTTTTTCTTATACTGTTGTTATGGAAAATTCAGTTATCAAAGAAAGTAATGATGGCGTATTAACTGTTACAACTGGTACTCAAGCCACTTTATCCAGCTCTAATGTAAGTTTTAATATTGATGATCTTAGTGGAACAAGAAGCGTTTATATTTATGACGCAACTAATTCACAAAATAATGGCGTCGCTACCGTTGTTTCTGTTAAAAATGGTATCGTAACTCTAACTAAAGGTGGTGGTTTCGTTACTGAATCTCATATCGTTTTTGAAGTTACCGATTCTGCTGCGAAAACTGCTAAAATCTTATTTACCGATGATTTAGTATTAAGTTTAGGTCAATCATTACGCGCTACTCTAGTTGATGTTAAAGATGCAGATTTCTTTGATGTTGGCTGGACTACCGCTTATGAAGCTCTAGAAAAAATTGATTGTGATATCGTTGTTCCTCTTCCTTCTCAAACAATTTCCGCTATTTTCTCAGAAGGTAAACAACATGTTACCACTATGAGTAATATCGAAAATCAAAAAGAACGTGTATTATTTATCGGTGCAATTCGTGGTCTAGCTCCAGAAAATGTAATTGGTACCACTGATGCTGCCGTTGAAGATATCGGTGTTCTCGAAGGTATTCAAGGTGATGATGTATCCGAAGTATTAGCCGGAAATGTTGAAGATCTCGCAAATTATGGTGTTCAAGCTGCTTATGGCGATACCTTTAGAGTTGTTTATTTCTACCCTGATGAAATCGTTGTTCAAATTGGCGCCGATAGAACCATAGTTGATGGCTTCTTTATCGCTGCTGCTGCTGCTGGTTTCTTATCTGGCGTAACTAATATCGCAATTCCGTTAACTAATAAAACATTATCTGGATTTACGATTCTCCGTGATAAGATTTTCCGCCCAATTACATTACAGCAAATTGCAGCTGCTGGTATTACTTTATTACAACCAGTTTCTGGTGGTGGTAAAGTATTATGGGGTAAAACAACTACATTAAGTGGTTTCCCTGAAGAAGAAGAAATCAGCATCGTTTTTATTAGAGACCGTGTTGCTAAGATTATGAGAGCCAGTTTCTTAGGGTTTATTGGTGGAGCTGAATCAAGTGCTCTACAAGGATCTCTAATGTCACGTGCTACTGGTATATGCAATAGTTTGGTTACTCAGGGTCTAATTACTGCTTATAAAGGTTTGAAGATTGCCAGAGATTCTGTTGATCCGAGGCAATGGAACCTATCTCTTCAGATACAACCCACCTATCCGGTCAATTGGATCTTTATTAATATCGGCATTGGCATTTTATAAAAAAATAAAATTTCAAAAATCGATATACTTTTGAAGTTGGTATGTATTTTATTATGGAAGAATACATACCGACACCAGAAGTGATAGAAGAAATTAAACAATTACTTGAACAAAAGTGGTCTATTAATAAAATTGCCAAAAAATTCAATGTTGGTTGGAGAGTTATTAAAAAAATAGTTAATAAAAATAATTTTGTAAATAGACAATGTCATGCATCGATTCTAGAAAATGAAGAATTAGTAAATTCTATAAAAAAAATTATATGATGAAATGGTTCCTTTAAGAGGGATTGCAAAAGAATTAAATTTATCTTTTAAATCAATACTTAAAATTTGTGAAAAATTAAATTTAAATTATAGAGAATTAAAAGGTGGTAAAAAAGCAATAATTAGACCAACAGAAAAAATTTGTACAAATAATGATGGAAAAGGTTGTGGTATTAAAAAACCAATTGATCAATTTAGATGTTTAACCAGAACTAGAAATAGTGGAAACTCATATATTTATTATTCAACATATTGTTTAGAATGTGAACCTAAATATAATCTTGTTTCTTCTAGAAATCATTATAAAAATAATAAGCAAATATACAGGATGCGAAATAAAAGAATACGGGAAAAAATGAAAACAAATCCCGTTTTAAAATTACGAGCTAGAGTATCTGGAGCTGTGTTAAAGCAATTACGTAAGTACCATGGTTCAAAACAAAATAATTCAATTATGAAATATTTACCATATTCTATTAAAGAATTAGTTGATCATTTAGAGGCTCAATTTAAAGAACCTGGTAATGAATGGATGAATTGGGAAAATTATGGAAATTATAAGTTTGGAAAAGGCAGAAAGTGGCATATTGATCATATAGTACCACAATCTGCTTTACCATTTGACTCTATGGAACATCCTAATTTTTTAAAATGTTGGGCTTTAGAAAACTTAAGACCATTAGACGCAGTTGAGAATATTTCAAAAGGAAATAAAATAATTAACATAAATAAATAACAAGTATTTAAATAATGCAGGGTAAGTTATGCATATTAAAACATAATTTTATGAGGAACTTATCATGACACTTAGATTAAATAACCCTGGAACTACTAGAGTAGTTGATCCTGCCACTGGTAAAAATAGAACCGCCACTCATTTATCTACTAATATTAATATTTTAGTTGAAGGTATTGCTGTTGGAGCAATACAAAAAATGCAAGTTACTGAAAAGCGATCAATTAAAATGGTCGATGAGGTAGGGGGAGATGGCCATGTGGACAGTGCACCTACATCGTCTACTGATGTAAGTGGTTCAATTGATCGTACTCGATTTGATGGTCAGAGAATTGCCGAAGCATTTATGAGAGGTTTCGTGCATGTTAAGTCTCAGCGTTTACCGTTTGATATTGAGATTCAGGATACGTTTAAGGGTGGTGATGATCAATCAGTTGTAATCACTACGATAAGAAACGTATGGATACAGAGTATTGATTATACATACCAAGCTGATAATTTTATAATTGTTGAAGGTATGAGTTGGGTAGCAGAGACGATCGATAGTATTATGGGTTCAGGAGCTCCAGTTGTTGGGGACGTGAATGCACGAGGCGTAGCGTTAATAATCAATCCATTTGAGCGTCAGGCTGATATTGGGCTTTATCGTGGTGCATTGGATGGGGCTGGGTTATTAAATGCGATTGAGGGTTCTACGCTTTAATAGGCTCCGTAGTTATATAAATTATAACATTTAATACTATTATTTTTACAATTTAGAAAAATATATTATTTAGCATATTTATGACTAAATGATATATATTATATTATTAATTAAGGAGTATTAGATGGCAAACATAGAAAGTCCGTTAGGTACAGTTACGCATTCAGCTGGGAAGAGAGTATTAACAGTTGATGATCAGTCTGAGGATTTTGAAACGAGAACATTTTCGTCAAATAATTCTGATGAAGAATTTGAGTCTAGATTTAGTAAAGAAGAGTTAGAGCAATTAGCGGCAGATCGAGATAGATTAAGAAGTACTCGAAAGGAAGCACAAGCTCAAAAAAATAAAATACCTGAAGCGGTAAAGAAGCGATTAGAAATTTTAACTGGTATTGGTAGATTAACTGAAGATATTGTTGTTGATAATGTAACATTTTCTATTAGATCATTAAAGCCGAAAGAGAATAGAGAGATAGTGGAGCATGCGGCAACGAAGGATTTAACGGTTAGTCAGGCGTTTGATATTAGAAGTCAGACGATAGCTAGAGCATTATATAAAATAGATGGTCAGCTGATAGGGGCAGTATTAAATGATAACTCAATAGAAGGTAGAGTTAATTTTGTTGAGGAGATATTAGAGGAATCGTTAGTAAATCATTTATATAATAGATATCAAGAGTTATTGGTACAGAATAAAAAGAAATTTTCGAGTTTGGGTGATACAGAAGAAGAGGTGCTTGAGAACGTAAAAAAATTGTAAAAGAGTCCGATCATAGATTCATTTGGTTTTTGTGTCAGAAGTATCAAAAATTGCCGGATGATGATTGGTTTGAAGAAATCGATCCTATGGTGTGGCTCTGGATGTATATGAGTTGGATAGAAGATCAAAATTCGAAGCATAAATTTGCTAGAGATTATTCTGTATTTTTGGGTTCATTTAGTAATCCAGAAGCGGCGAAGCAAATTAATAAGAGAGATGATCCTGATTATGCATTGGATGATGAAGAATTTGAGAAGTCTTGGGAAAGAGTTATAGCTGATAGAGATAAAGTAATTAATAATGACGTAAATAAAGTTGAAAATGAAGGTAAATTAAGGCATAGAAGAAGAGTCTCTAAAAAGGTAATTAAATAATGGCTGACATAAATGATGTTAAATCTGTAACTGATCTGTTATCACAAGTAACGGATGGTTTTAAGGATTTTTTTTCAAATTTAGAAAGTACATTAGAAAAATTATCTGGAATACCTACACTTTTGGGTGGGGCGGATAACAGTTTAAATAAGGTAATAGATTCTTCAAAATTAGCAAATCGATCATTAAGTGAAACGAATGCTACGAGTTTAAATTTAACTAAGACGATAACAGATTTTGGCTCAAGTTCAATTTCTGTATTTAAGGCATTTTCTGAAGGTAGTCATGAAAGTATTGATGCATTAGGAGATGTTAATAAAGGTATTACTACAGTTATTTCTTCAGTGGGATTATTAACATTAGGTGGGTCAAATGCGTTTTCTGGATTAAATGATGCTTCTAAATATACAATAAGTAATTTAAATGATTCTTTTATTCCTGTTTTAAATAGAGCATTTAGTTTATTAAATATAGGAACAGGTGATGGTCTTACGAGGACAATAAAAGATATTGCGACTAGTGGGGTTTTAGCTGTAGATTCGATTAATAATTTAGAAACATCATTGTTGGCTTTACATGCTCAAAGTGGTGATTTAACTACGGTATTGGATAAGACTGGATCATCACAAAGTAATCTAACTAAATTAACTGATGAATATATTGCATCAATAGCGAGAACGGTAAATCAAACTGGTGCATCAATAAATACGGTAATAAATTATTCCAAGGAAATATTGAAAATTCCTGGATTATATAATGAAATAATAAAGACTCCATTGGGGGAAAATTTAAGTTTTACTGAAGCAGCAATGAAGGCTACAGCAGGATCTACACAAGATTTAGGTGCTACTTTAGAGATTGCGAAGCAGCAGATGTTAAATTTTAAAAATAGTGGACAATCTTCATTAGAGTTATTGAGTAGAATGCAATCAGTAAGTCAGTCATTAGCAGTACCGTTTAATTTAATTCAGAGTCAAGTAAAACAAACGGCGGATCAATTTAAATTTTTGGGAGATAATACTCAAGGTGCATTAACGATATTTAATCAAGTTGGAGAGGGGTTACAAAAATCAAAAATTGGTCCTGGAGCTATGGCGGAGTTAGTTAATGATGTTGTTGGGTCTATAGGGCAATTAGATATAGCGCAGAAATCATTTTTATCGGCTCAATCTGGTGGGGCGGGAGGTTTGCAGGGTGGATATCAAATTGATCAATTATTATCAGAGGGGAAGATAAATGAAGTCTATTCAAAGATAGAGGCTTCATTACGTCAGGAATTTGGTGGTAAGATAACTACATTAAAAGAGGGAGCTAGTGATGCTGGTTCTGCTCAGCAATTAACAAAAGAGGTTGCATTTTTAACACAGGGTCCGTTTGGTCAAATTGTTAAGAGTAGTCAAGAAGCGTATAAATTATTAGAGAGTTTTAAGGCTGGAATTACGCCAGTTAAAGCTCCTACAGAATCTGAATTAAAAACAGGATTAAGTCAAACAATTGATAAGGGTTCAGAATTAGAGAAGAATCAATATACTGAATTGCAAAAAATATCCAATAATACTGATATTTTTAGATTATATGCTCAAAAAGAATTGGGCCAAAATGTAAGAGAAGTAACAAAAACTGAGTTAAATAATGTAGCAAATCCGACATCATTGGAAGAGTCTACACAAAATGCTCCGAATGCAAGTAAAGCTTTATTATATACTGGTACGGATATTGTTGCTGGAGTTAAGGATGTATTTAATAAATTAACTAGTACAAATTTAGTAGAACCAACAAATATAGAAAGTAATTTAAAAAATAGAATAAATGTAGAAGCACCAACTGAGTCATTAAAAACGATAACTAATAATATATTTCAACCTACGCCTGTGGAGATTAATTCATCAAGAAATAATCAAAATAATATACCGCAAGTTATTTCTCCAGATATAAATGCACAAAGAAATAGAGATGAAATATTGAAACAGCAGCAAGAAGAGAGACCTGATACAGTTTTGGCTAGTTCAAAGGGTGATCAGACATTAATAATTAAAGTTAATAGTACTGGATTAAGTGGAGTTGAGGAAGAAAGAATAATTGCAAAGGCTAGAGTTAGTACAATTAAGGCAATAGAAACGAGTGATCATAATTCTAGTATAGTTGGTCATCAGGGTAATCAATAGGAAAATATATGGCATTTCAACCTTTACAACCATCAGATCCATTTGAAACAGCTGGAAGATTAAGTGGAAATTCGAAGAGTAATTTTTCGTCTAGTTATAATTCTGGACAAAATTTTACAGCAACACAAGGGCCGGCGCAGAGTGGATTTGGAACTCGTCAAAGTCAGGTACCAAATAATAGGGCAGCTGGGACGAAGAGAAATTTAATGCGATGGTTGGTTCCAGAGATGCCGATAGTTGAGATGTATGTAAATCCGCAATCTGTTAGTTATAATTATTCTAAGCAGATAACTGAGCAAAGAACGAAAGGTGGTTATGTACTTCAATATTGGGGAGAAAATTTAACTACATTAACATTGGGAGGAACTACTGGGACATCTGGTATTGAGGGAATTAATGTTTTATATGATGTATATAGGAATGAGCAATTGATGTTTGATCCGTATGCATTAGTTTTACAATCTCAAGTTGATGCTCAGGCCCAAAGTGATACGAATTTTGATTTATTTGGAAATTCTGCATTAAATCCTAGTGGTCCAAATAGTTTTAATGGAGTTGCGAATTTATTAACTGGTAAATCAAATGTAAATACAGGTACACGTCCTAAGCCTACATTAGCATCTATGGCTTTTACAGTTGAATTATATTGGTCTGGAGAGGTTTATAGAGGATATTTTAAGGATTTTACAGTAGTTGAAAGAGCTGATAATTTGGGAATGTTTGATTATACGATTAATTTTAGGGTGACACAGAAGCGTGGATTTAGGCAGAACTTTTTGGGATGGCACAGATCGGCAACGAGTGGCCCGAGTAATTCAAATCCTAATTATGGAACGCCTCATAGTTTTGCCGCTTCATTGGATGCGATACCTACAGCTCAGAGAAACAGTGTTGATCAGCCTGGGTTAAATAGTCCATTTGTTGATATAGGTAGAAATACGAATAGTAATCTTAATGATCAAGGAAATGCTGTTATTAATGCATTTGATGTATAATGAGTTTTTTAGGTAATATAAGTACAGCAGGAAATAAATTATTAGGAGCGATAAATGAACAATTTACTCCTGGTGAAAATACTCCAAGAAGTTTAGATTCGGTAGATCCATCTGATCCGGATAGAACTACGAATTTTGGTACTTTGGGTGATTTTGCGTCAAAAATAGATAAAAGTGCATTACGCTCATATGTGGAAACTGGATTAATTAGAAATGTAAAACCACATAATTTAGAAATATTAATGCAGGAACCTGAGTTAACAGTAATTGTTAAAAAGCGATTATTTTCATCATTAATTGATAATTATAGATTTGAATTAATGTCACCTGAAGATAAGTTATTTATAAGGGCTAGTAAAAAATTATTTAAAAATAAATGTCAGGCTATAGCAACATATGAAAAATTAACAAAGATTGATCGTATTGTAAAAAATACTGGAATTTTAAATGAATTTTTGGTACCTCAAATTATAGCGGGTATTAATGGATTAAGCGCATTAGGTGTAAATATAGTAGATGGAAAAACTAAAAATATATTAGATACATTGCAAAAAGTAATGAGTTTTTCTGATCCTTCTCAAATTACAAATTGGAATGTGGCAAATGATCCTGCTTTTTATTCAGAGATGGGTGAGGGCACTGGTACATTTGATTTAACGTTAATTTCGAGTATAAATACAACAACTTCAACGAAATTTGGTAATGGAAGTTGTAGTTTAACAATTGAAGATCCGTACAATTTAATGTCAATAACGGAAGAAGATATTGAAAAAGCTTTAGCAGATGCTTCTAGTATATTTAATAGTAGCAGTTTTTTTAGAGAAACCCAAGATACATTAGATAAAATTATTAGTGATTATAAAAAACAATTAAATGATTCTAGGGTGCGAAGAGGTGCTGCTCCGATTAATTTTTTGATTAATGATGATACGATATTATATAGAAGAGTTCGGGCAATTGTTGATGAAATTGGGCAAGAAATATTTTTTAATTACGATCCTGGTGTTTTAGGTGTAGCGTCATCAGTTGATGTAGATGATAAGGGATTGCCTGTATTAAATCAATTAAATTCTGGAGAGTTGAAATTATTTATAAGTATAACAAAAAATATTTATCAATTATTAAATTTACAAAGATCAACTCAGTCTCAATTAAATAATTTGGATGATGCCACTCATGAAAATGTAAATTATGTACGAGATAAGATGACATTGCATTACATGGGTAAAACGATAATTCAAACTATGGATGTAATTCATGTTTTTATGAGTTCTAAAACAAGTTTGGATAATAAGGTAATAGGATTTGATAAAGCTAGTTTAAGTGGTGGTAGTTTATTAGGAGCTTTGAATAATGCTACAAATAATCTTCAACAAAGTTTTAATAATATTGCTGGTTTTTTTGGTGGTAATGTTCAGAATACTATGATTGAAGCGGAGAAAGATGCAATAGTTGGGGCAGAATTTCCGACATGGCTTTGGTTATTATTAAGAAATACATTTACGAGACAATCAGCTGGAGTTCAGGTTTTTACTGGAGTAGTTGGTCCGGCTACTAGTTCATATAATGCTAGTGATGGAAAATATATAGTAAATATTTCAGCTGAAGATAATACCAAATATATGAGAATGGGTCAAATTAATATTAAACCTTCTACAGATGTTTATAATGGTCCTTTGTATGATCCGTTAACTCCATTTAAATTAGATTTTGATGCTTCTACTGGGTTTCAAAATGGTGAATTTCCTGAATTATTAGATGAAAATAAAAAATTATTACAATCTGGATTAATTAAGTTTAAAAATGGACCAATGCGTGGAAGTATTGCGTCTGAAAGTTTATATAAATTACAAAATGGAGAACCTGTACAGGGAAGTTCTTCTTTGAATTATAGAGTTGTATTAAATGATCCTGATGGTTTTATTTATCGTTGGAAATCAGGAATTGGTGCATTAACTACTTTTGGTACTCCTAATCCATTAACTTCTATAGATACTAAATTAGGGCAATCATTAACAAAAGATCCATTTGCTGGTCAAGATGTAATGAATGTATTGTCATTATTAGTAACAGGTCAGCCATATAATTATAATACTTTCGTTGTTTCTGGAATTAAGTCTGGTAATTTATCTAGAGATGATATTCTAAATCAAGATGGATCGGTTTCTTTTTATAGAGGTTTGGTGGCAAGTTTAACTAAGGATAATTTAACTTGGGGTAATTTCATTCCATTTAAGCATGAAATTATTAATGAAAGAAGTTTAAATTTTCTAGTTAAGGGACAATTTGATGTTAGTACGGCTAATACTAAATTAAATGATTTATTGCAACAGAGAGCTAATTTTCTTGATCAATTGAGTTTAACAGCAAATGGGAAAGAATTTGCGACTAATCCTCAGGCATTTGCGATAAATTCAAATTATGTTCCTAAATTATCAAATACTGAAATTACAGCAAATGATCCAGCGGTAATTGCGGCTCAATCTATAGTTAATATAAATAAAGAAATAGCGGTTATTACAAATGATTTATTTAATTATTTATCATTGGCAAATATTAATAATGGATCTTTAAAGTTTTACGGTGATGATATTTCTTATGATCCTAATATTTCTGATGATAATTCTTTAACTGAAGAGCAAAAAGTTAAAAATAGAAAAGAATTTAGAAAAAAATTAAATTATTTAACTCAAAGACGATTATGGAAAGTTAAAGCTAATGAGGATGTTAATTTATTTATTGTAGATGATCAATATGATAAAAATTATGATATTCAGGCTTTTGAGAAAACATTAGCTGGAAAATTAAGTTTATTAAATCCTGAATATACACAAGTTGGAGATCAAATACCAAGAATTGCTGCAGAATTGGGATTAGAAGTATTTGCAGATTCTCAGGGTCACATTAGAGCTCGTCCACCTGCTTATAATAAAGTTCCTAGTTCTGTTTTTTATAAAATGATTAGGCAGACAATTGAAAAGAAAAAGAGAATATTTCCAAAAGTATTAGAAAGTTTATTTGTAAATCAAGTAGATGGAACAAAAGAACAATTAGAAATTAATGAAGATCAAATAAGATATAGATGTGCACTATTGAGTTTTAATGATGATGAAAGTTCAGAAAAATTCTTAAGTGGAAACGGTTCTAGTTTTAAATTTGTAACTGGGTCTGATGGATTTTTAGGTGGTCGAGATTTAAAAAATATGTTTCAAGAAGCTAATCCAGATTTAAAAGAAGGATTAACTTATAAACCATTAAAATCTATTAATTCAGTTCTTTCTGGACAGTTAAAACAGACTGCTATATTTAATTTTCAAATTAAGATTACAGCAGTTCAAACAAATAGTATTTTTGCTGCTGGAGTTAATGTTTCACGAGCTACAGAAATTGCGAATAGATTAAAAACAAAAGGAATTACAGTTACAAATCCTATCACCACTCAAATTACAACTCAAGTAGCGGCACTAGGGTTAATTGATGAAATAGCTAGATTAATTGCTGAGAGACAGAATTTAATAAAAACTATATCTAATGCTATGAAGAATCTTAGTGATGGAGTTGCTGTAAATACTGATCCGAAAAAAGCAAGAGCATTACTTTATCCAGCAATTAACACAAAAACAACTATGCCTGATTTATTAGAGCATATGATTGAGGATGAAGATAATGATGATTTAGGTCCAGGATCAGGGGCTAGATATATAATTAGAGATAATCAAATTTTAGACTTAAGTATTACGGAAAATGCTCCAGAATATACCAGTGTAGAAGTTCATGGATTATTTGCAGAGGGTTTGGCTTCTCCTCCAAACGCATTTAATTCTAATTCTGGTGGTAATTTAATTTCTAGTGCATTTGCTACAGATTATGATTTATGGAGAATGTATGGATTTAAAAAATCTCAACCAATTCCAGCGCATTCTTTATCTGATCCTGATTCGCAACTTGCCCCATTAGCTGTATTTCTTTTAAATAGAGCTAGAAAAAATATATTAAGAGGAAATTGCAGTATTATTGGAAATGAATATATGCAAGCTGGTGAAGTTATATATATAGAAAGTAAAAATTTATTATTTTATGTAGAAGATGTCAAACATTCTTTTTCTTATAGCGGACAATTTCAAACATCATTAAGTTTAAGTTTTGGTCATGCTCCTGGTGAATATATACCTACTATGTTAGATATAATTGGTAAAGCCTTATATTCTAAAAAACATAATGCAAATTTGGTTAGGCATGTTCGTCAGGGTTATGCAAATGGAGAAATTCCAATTACTTCATTAATAACAGAAAATAATATTGCAAATTCTGATATGGATAATTTAATTGGCGGTACATTTGGTAATCAGAATAGAAAAAATTTAATTAATATGGTAGTATCAGCTAGTGGTATTTTAACTCCAAATGTAGGTAAAAAACCAGTCTTAGAATTAAGAATTTATTATAATTCTGCTGCTGATACAAATTTAATTAATATAGCAAATACCGTACATGATTGGATATTAAATCCTACTTCTAAATCTTTGGGAGGTGATTTATTACCAGATGCAAAATATGATGGAAAAATTGGATTAAATCCTGAAGATATTAAAGTTGTTCAAGTGAAATTAGATGATACTAGTGTTTCTGCTTCTCCTTCACCTCAAGCTTGGAATTTGGTAAGAAATGCTATAGATACAAAGCCATTTCCATTTAATCCCGCTATTGAGACTCAGGAACAAAATGTATTGTTCCATAATATTATTGATGCTTGGGTAACATTTGAAGATATTCCGCAAACTGTAGCTACTTCAAAAATTGCTATTGGGACGAATCAAGATGCAATAGCGGCAGAGCAAAAATTATTAAATGATATAGGTGCTAAGAATGGGTAGTACAGGCGGAAAATTAGGATTATTAAGTGAGGCTATCATTGATAGTTACAATGATAATGGAACTGTTAATGTAAAAATACCTACAAATGATAGTTTAATTGTAGCTTCATTACCTTTGGCATTTTGTAGTCCTAATGGGGCTTTTATTGGCGGTTATCCTTCGATTGGTACCTCTGTATCTATTTCGTATGGTCAGGGCAAATATTTTATATCTTCTTATTTACCTACATCTAAAGTATTTAATAATTCTACTCGAAATTTAATGAGTGAATTTGGTCCTGGTAAAATTCTATTACAGACTGAAAAAGCTGCAAATAGAATTTTAATGGATCCGAATGATGGAATTTCAATAGGGACTTCAGTTGCTAATGAAAAAATTGATAATAAAAGAAGTATTTGGAGTCATAATTTATCTACAGAAATGTCTTTTACGGCAGCACATCGTTCAATAATCGGTGTAATTCAAAGAGATATAAAAGAAAATTCAACAAGAAATATTTCTAGTTCGATATTAGACTCTCATGAATATAGTGATTCATTAGTTAATATTGGTATGGATCCTACTACAACAATATCAATTAATAGTACGAGTAATTTAATTAGAAATTTGCCTTTAGTTGAAAATCATGAAATTATTTATGAATTTCAGAATTTTGATAATGGAATAACATTTACTAATGATGAAGATGAAGCTGGCAGGTATATTTCTAAAAAACCTGCAAAAAGACCTACACAAGTATTAAGAAAAGATAGTAGGACAGATATTTTTAATTTGAATTTAAATAATCCTAATCATTTAATGGAAATATTAAAAGGTACTGGAGTTGATTTATATGGTAATATATTAGATTTAAATAGAAATGTTTTACCAATAGGATTATTAGATTCATTTAGTTTATTAAAAAATTCGGATAAAAAAGATGCATTTAGTAAAATTAGAGCTTTACATAGAAAAAGTTTAGCATTTCATTTTGAATTAAATGCTAGAAAACAAACAGGAAATGATGATGTAAGTCAAATTCCAAATCCTATTTCGGTTGAAAATTATGGAAGAGATCGAAGTAGATTATTTATTGATATTGATAAAGAGGGGCAATTTAAAATAAATATTCCGGCATCAAGTGAAACTGGAAATGTGCCTTTATTAACTAGATATGAGACTGCTTCAACATATGCGGCAAATTTAGGTTTAGTAAATGATCCTGATGTTTTAATAAAAGAATCAAATAATAAAGATATTTTGCATCAAGATTTTAGTAATGCTTCTACAGTATTTTTAAAATCAGATTTAGATGGATATGAAGGTCCAATAGATATATTAAAAAATAAACCGATAAATTTAGGTACAGCTTATCATGATATTAAAAAAACAATATTACAGCATCAAAATACAGGTAGAGAGACATTAATTAATTATTTTGATGATGGGCAAATATATTTAAATACTATAGGATATTTAGATAAAGTAGTAAGTGATACAGTATTTGTACATGGTCCTAATGCAAATGCTGGAGGAAGATCTGGAACTTTTAATTTTGATGGCATGATTTCGTATTCTATTGGGGCAAATACAGTAGATCGTCAATCGGTTTGGGCAGATTATGCTGGTGGAATTGTAAGTAATGTTGGAAGGGATTTAAGAGGGAATAGTCTTTTAACAACATTTGATGGAGCTGTTCGTTGGCAAATTGGATCTACTGGAGTTTCGGGAGATTCTAGATTTAAAAATGAAAATAATGCTCATATGGCTGGAACGTTAGATATTAGAGTTGTTGATGGAACTGGTCAATTATCTATAATAAGAGTTGATTCAAAAGGTATTTCTATTGCTTCGGCTGGTAGATTGGAAATAGCTGCTGAACAAGATTTAATATTAAGATCTAACGGTAATATCTTGATGGAGAGCAAGAATTGTATCTTTTACCCGGAAAATAATATGGGTCGTATTGTTAAGAGAAATGGAATTCCTGAAATTTAAAGATATATAGATAGAGTTAATAAATGATAAAACTGTTTGGAAATATTTATGCCGTGTAATCCTAATGATACAACAATTAATGTACCTGCTGCCCCTGGTGTCCCAATTAATGGATTCGGTATACCTTTTTCGCCTCCCCAATTGCCATTAAAAGGAATTGAGCTTCCAAATATTGAATCAGTTTTAGATTTAGTCAATGAATTCACGGCCCGTTTTCCATCTTCAGATTTTAAACCAAATTTAGATGATGGGACAAATACAGTTTTAACAGCTTTAATGAGTTTGTTAGATCAAGTAGCTCCATTTTTATCTTTATATAAATTTTTTCAACCAGCGATAAATATGCTTTTATGCTTATTGGAAATTCTTTGTGCATTTCCTAATCCATTTAAAATGTTTAGAGCTATGCGTCGATTATTTAAACGATGCTTACCTGATTTAATGAAGTTATTTCCATTTTTAGCTTTATTAGTAATGATTTTATCTTTATTATTAATTATATTAGCTTTAATCGAATACATTATAGCTATGGTAGAAAAGCTAATTGAAGATTTATTAGCTAATATTATTACGTTAGAAAAAGGTTTATCATTACAAGATGATGATGCTGTATCAGCTACTGCAAGAAAAATTGCTCAATTACTTTGTTTAATGGAAAATTTATTTTCTGTATTAATTGCTATTTCTTCTATTATTAGTATTATTCAAGCTTTAGCGGGGATTAGTGGAAAAAGTGCTTGTGGTGGTGGTGGTGCTCCTTCTGCTGGAGATGAAAGTTGTTGTTCTTCGGATGTTTGCCCTCCATTTGTCACAGATAATCCTGATGGCATTGTTGGAATTAGTGGCGAATTAATTTATTATAATAGAATAAATACTGATCTGCGAGGAATATTTGGTGCTCTTACAGCTGAACAAGCTGGAGCATTTAATTTACCAGCTCTTAGAAATGAATCTTGGCAATTTATAAATCAGGCTACAAATCAGCCCTATCCATTTAAGGATATAATTACGGCAATTAATGGTGGTGATATTTTCTTTCCTGAGGGAGTAACATTTAATAAAAATACTCGACCAAATAAAGCTCCATATACTTTAGATTTAACTTTAACAGATTTTGATCCTAAAGTTTTTCTTAATTATGAATTAAGTGCAGGTAGAGATTTCTTAATAAAAGATTTAATTATTACTGAAAAACCTTATATTGGAGTATTAGATTTTGATAATAATTTAAATTATTCATTAAATAGCAATGGTACTTTTAATTTAGCTGGTGGTTTAGTATATGAAATTGATCAAGTTACAAAAGCAGTAAATCCTTATTATGTAAATGGAGCTCATGCAACAATTGAAAGTTTTATTCATCATAATCCTAAATTTGGGTATTTGCCGGCAATTGATGATGGATACATGATTGGCGATGTTAAATTTACATTAAATATTAATCATGAAACTTTAATACATTATGGATTAATTACGTTAGGTTGTCATCCAGATATTGCTCAAGAACGATTTGTAGCTAATACAAGTATTGAGTCTATTGGCTTTGATGCAATATCTGTTAAATTACCTGATGTTGGAGCGAATGGAATTTTACCAGATGCTTTAGGGGCTCAAAAATGCACAGCGGCGGCAATTGAAAAATTAAGAGCTAGTGTATCTCCAGAAAATGTAGCAATATTTCAAGCAGAAATTGATGCATGTTTAAGTCAATTACGTTCAGAGGTATTACAATCTTACTGTAATATTTTAAGAGCTGGGGTTAGTGCATATGAAAGTACTATTAAGATAAATAATGATATAGAATTTATTACTCGTCCAATTAAAGTTGATGTACAATTATTAGATCCAAATGGTACATTAATTTCATTTAATATTCCTCCGAGTTGTATTCCAGAGATGGAAGAAGCACTTCAAGGAAATGTTACATTAGGTAAAATTTCTGACTTTAAATATGATGGAACTTCTACATTTAAAGCTGAAATAACTAGTAAAGAAGCTGGTAATGGTGAATTAACTGTTACTTTTGATGGAAATACCTTTAAAAAAATAATTGGAACAGATGAAACGCCAAGTATTATTAAAGATAATATCTTAGCTTATCAATTTATTAGTACAAGTATTATTTCTAAGGTTCCTGGGTCTTCTACTTACGAAGAACAAGTACGTCGTGATGATAGTGATATTGCTGGAGATAATCCATGAGTGATATAAATATAGAAATAATTCAAGAATCAGGTTTTGATGATATTCAAAATGTTATTACTGATATTGAAGAATTATCAAAGCAATATGTAGGACAAATTGATTTATTAAAAAGTATTTTTAAACCAGCTACATCTAATTCTGTATCTATTGCAAAAAATATTATTAATGTAGCAGATATTAATATTGACCATCCTCCAGAAAGTAGGACCCATTGTTTTTATAGAATGATTGGATTTCCTGTTTTAGCACCTGATGGATCATTTTATAATCCAGGATATGAACCGAATATAGGAAGTTCATTAGAAAAAAGATCAAAGGTTAATGCAGCTTTTTTAGCTAATAAACAATTAACTATGATTATGCAACAAAGAGAATTATCGGTTTTAACTAGGCGTAATATTTTTGCTAATCAAGATATGAATTCTACAATATATGCTTTAGGATTAAGATATATTAAAACATTCTCAGGATATTTTGATAAAAATTCTATGGGCTCAGATCCTCTTAAAGGAGATCCGCAAGTATTTACAATAAAGTCTAGAGTTGATGGTTTAGTTGATTTTTATCAAAATAATAATGTTGTAAATACTACAAATTCATTTAGTAAACAAAATCATATACTTAGGCCATTCGTTGTAGATCCGTTAATTGCAGAGACGGTTAATCCTGTAGAGAATAGAATTTGTGTTCCATTTTTAAATACAAAAGAAGATACAAAAATTAATATTCATTCAGCTCCTCTTAAAAGACCTATAATAGAATTTATTTGTAGATTGAGGTTACAGCAAGATAATAAAACTGATACATATTTTATAAATCAGGTTAATAAATTAATTTCTGGAACGAGTTCAAATTCTAATAGTTCTTTACAGGATATTAAAAATACAATTTTAGCTTTATCTGGAAATGATAATTTATCTGAATTAAAGGATAATACGTTATTTTTGGATAATATTAATAATTTTTCAAGTGTACAGACAGCTACATTAAATATGTTAATTAAAACTATTAAAGGATTAGTATTTCAATTAGACGCAACAATAAGAAATTTAGATATAATTACGAGAAAAATTGATTTTCAACCTATTCCTAATAAAGAAGGGCCAGAATTTGGTGGAGGTATTAGAAGTACAATAAATTCAGTTTATGATCAAAAAATAGCTAACTTAACTATATTAAATTTAAATAATCAAAGACAGCAACAATTAATTGCGGATAAATTGGGCGGTGGAAATGAATTATTTGCTAGCGCTGTAATTGCTTCTAGTCAAAAAAATTACAAAACTGAAATAAATAATTTACAAAGACAGAAGGATGATTTGGCCAATGAAGCTTTAAATAATTTAGCTGATATTGAAAGAATTTGTGGAGAAGTGAGTGGACTAGGATTAATTGATATTTTAGCAATTTATACGGCATTATGGGCCATAGATATAGATTCATTAATTGGTTTACTTGATGATAAAGCATTTAATAGACTTTATGATTTTAATGTTGAGTTAAGAACAAAAGAAGTAGAAGCTAGAAAATCTAGTGGATCAAGTGCAGTTACTTGTTTTGATGCATTAAAAAATTTTGAAACTAGTTTATTTAATATATTATCATTTGCAGATAAAATATTAGAAATGGCAGAAAGTTCACCATCAATAAATTCTGATAGTTATATTTATTAAGGAAATAATGTCTTTTGATTTAAAAATACTTAATGGAGATTTGGTTATCGGAACGAATGCTGATTTAGCTCAGGTTCAAGATACTGAAAAATTAATTCAGGATGTATTAAAAATATTAATGACAGAGGTGGGAGCTAATCCCTGGTTTCCCTGGTATGGCTCTTTATTATCAGGATCAATGGTAGGTTCTCCGTTTGATTCTAAATTTATTGCTACTATGGCAGAAAATCAGATTCGATCAAGTTTAGAAATAATTCAAGGATTACAAAGAGATCAAGCTACTAAACAATTAGTAACACCAAGTGAGTTATTGGCAGCCATTAAAAGTGTAAATGTGGCAAGAAATCAAATAAACCCTATGTTTTTTTCTATAAGTTTGGCAATTTTAACTAAAAATTTAACAGTAGCAAATACTAAATTTAATGTAACACTTTAAACTAATTAAATCGCATATTTATGATTTATACTAATTAGGAATTTAATGGCACGTATTCGGAGCTCAAACGAAATAATATTAGCATTATTAGATTTTTATCGAAATGCTCAACCTAACTTGGATACAAAACCAGGGACAGTATCTAGAGATCTTTTGGTTGATGGTTTTGCTTCTCAATTATCTCGCTTATATGAAGAGTTAGCCCGAACATCTTCATTACAATCCTTACGATTAGCTTTAGGTTCAGATTTAGTTAACTTAGCCAGCAATTTTGGAGTTTTTAAAAAAAATGGCTCCAAATCTAGTGGTCCAGTATTATTCACATTTAATTCATTAACTTCCGATATACCAATTAATAAAGGTGATATTGTTACTGCCAGAAATGGTGCAACATTTGTGGTATCAAATGGTTTAGTAGTTAGCTCAGTTTTTGCTAATTCATTTAAGGCTATAGCATCTCAATTCAGAACTGATTTAGATTTAGCAGGAATTTCTGATCAATATGCTGTTCAGGTACAAGTTGAAGCAACAGCAACTGGAATTCAAGGAAATATTTCGAAATATTCTATAGTTTCAACATCTACTTCTGGTGTAAGTAATGTACTTAACGTAGTTCCTTTTGGCGGTGGAAAGGCAGCCGAAGATGAATCAGCGTTTAGAAGTAGAATTTTATCGGTATTTTCCGGGTCAAATACGGGAACTTCTTTAGGATATAAAAATGCTGTGTTAAGTGATCCGGCTACAATAGATGCTGTAGTTATTGAACCTGGCGATACATTAATGACTAGGGATGGAACTCAAGTATTTACAGCTGAAAATGGAACAAAAACTATTATTTCTGAAGGATCTGGTGGTAAAATTGATATTTATGTATTCGGAGCTAGATTACAAGAAGTATTAGATAGTTATATTTATAGAGATTTAAGTAATACTGGAAATGCTACAAATCCGGCTAACAATTTTGTATTGGGGCAATTATCTACTGATGATAATAAAACGGTAACTAAAAAACGTTTAGATGATCTGGCTAATGGAATTTTACCATCACAACCAATAAATAATGTAATTCAAGTTAGCGGTTCATTAAGTGGTAATAATTTTATTGAAAAATCAGTTGATAGTTTGGGTAGAGTATCAGGCAACTATGAAATTATAAAAGATACTGGTGCATATGGTGGTAGTCCATGGGGATTTGATAAATTATCTTGGATTTCTGACAGAGTTTCTGGATTTAAAGAAGATACTACAAAAGGTATATTTGACGGCCAAGATTCATTATCATTTTCTGATATTACTGAAATCCAAACAATTCAGCAAAATATTAGTATTGTAAATGAAAATAGTAAAGTTTTGCCGTCAGATCGTTCAATGATTCAATTATCACATTATCCTATTTCTAATGTAACTAGAGTATTTAACGTATCAACAGGCGAAAGATATGTTATTGTAAATCAAAATCCTAATGGAACAGGATCAGTAAATAATACCGGAAAAATTCAAATATCAGGTGGAAGTTTACCAGCTGTTAATGATATTTTACAAACTGATTATACTTGGTTATTTACATATGATCCAAATTTTGATTATGATAATAAGGCTAATAAAAATAATATTAGGGCAGTTCAAGATAGCGTAGATTGGGGATTTTCTAATATTGTAAAGCGAGAACAGGCTACATTAATTACTACAAGTTCCACCTTAACTGTAACTACAACTCATCCAATAAATAGTGTTATTAGTGTTAATGTATTTAAAAATGAAACCAACGCTGTTTCATATGTTTCGAATAGACTTTCAGTTGTTGTAAATTTTCCTGTTACGAATGTGGTTAGTGTAATTAGAACTTCAGATAATGCTGAATTATGGAATACAAATAAATTAGACGGTACATTTAGTGGATTTACTATATTTTTACCAACAGATACATCGGCCAGTGTAGGTAATTTAATAGAAGTTGTTTATAATGCTGTTGATGTTTTTAATGTAGATAATAGTGAGGGAAGTTTTAATGATAATAAAATTACAATAGTTCCTAGTGCTACTGCTATAGCTGGTACTATTGTTGAAGTAAATTATATAGCAAATATAAATACATTATTACCATCATTAACTCTAGCTAATTTACCTGCAATAAGAGCTGGAAATTATTTTAATACTACAAATTTAAATAATATTGGAAATCAACCGACTAGTCATATATTTTCTAATACGGGCGGTATAATTCAAAATTTAAGAAGTGCTCCAACAAGACTTGCTTTAACAATTTCTGGATCAATTTCTCCCGGAGTTATTACCGTATCTGGAACTACCATTTTTGGAGTTTTAGATGTTGTGTATACTGTAGGAACATCTGGATTAAAACAAGATTTAAGATCTGCTTTACGGACAGCTTTAGGATTAACTTCAGTATCGGATATTCCTTCTAATTTAAAAATAGCTAGATTAATTAGTTTAGAAAAAGTAGAAACTACATCAAATTTAGATGTATTAAATATATTAAATAGTTTTGATATTAAGGGATATGGAATACGAGAAAATACATTTGTTAAAAATGAAGCTGTGGCTGATTTAACATTAGGTGTTACAGAAATATCTTTACCAAATACGGTAAATAATAATGATAATTTACCGCAAGTTGGTGAACGATTAAAAGTTTCATTTTATTATATATTAGAAAATTCTTCAGAAAATGTATTATTTTCAAAGGGTGGAACGCTTTATACTAATAAATCTTTTGCTTTTGTTGATTCTGTTGTTATTTCAAGTGGTTTTACTTCTGGATCATCTAGTTCCGCGTTATTAACTATTTCTAATCAAAATCAACCTACAACTGGTTCAAGATATAGTGTAATTTATGATTATATTGCGCCAAAACAAAATGAAAGAATTACTATTGATTATAATTACAATCAATTAATAGGTGATGCAACATTGGCTGTAGAAAATACTAGGCCAATAAACGCTGATGTTTTGGTAAAAGAATCACCTTCTATAAAAGTTGATATAGAAATGAATATTGTGTTAACTGATGATTTTATAAATAATGGAAACACTGTGAAACAAAATGTTCAAGATATTGTAACTTCAACATTAAATTCTAATAAATTAGGTTTGACTATTGATTCATCTGATTTAATTAATGCTGCATATACAATAGATGGTGTTGATAGAGTTAGAGTATTATTTTTTAATAAATCAGATTTGGCCGGAAGTGTATTAAGTATTACGGCACAGAAGAATGAATATATAGTTGCAAATGATGTTGTTATAAATATAGAAACGAGATAATGGCTAATATTAGATTAACTAGAATAAAAGTATCAGATAGTACAACAATTAAAGCTGAATTTAATGCAAGTTTAAGTTCTTTAATTGGTGTAAATAATATAACTGTAACTTCAGGTACTCCAGGAGTTCCAAATGCTGAAGTTTTAAAAGTTAAAGTTTCTGATACAGTTTTAATTATAACAACTAGACCGTTGACTCCTTTTATAGCTTATTTTGTAGAATTTAAATCTGTACCAAATTTTCAATTTAAATCAAAAGATGGCCAATCATTTTTATTTGAAGATGGAAAAACAAATCGTGCTACAGTTTATGGAGTATCTGACCCGGCCGATCCTATTAAAAGTTCATTAACTGATTATTTAAAAGGTAATGTATATAATATAGATGAAAATACTTTAGTTAATACGATATTAAATTCACAAAGTTCTAATTTAAGTAGAGCTTTATATGATATTGGCCAATTAAAAAATGATAATTACTTAGAAGTATTAATTGAAGATGAAATTAAGGTTCGTGGCTCTGGACCCTATGATAGATTAAATGAAGAAGGGGCTTTTGAAATTATTAGAGTTGGAACAAAAGCTAGTGGTTCAACCTCTTTTATGGAATTTAATTTTCAAAGTTTTCCGCATAGCAAAATATCATTATTGAAATCTTCTATTGTTAATGAAAGATTAAGTGCAAGTAATAATTCTACAGGTTTTAATGATTTCATATTAACTGTTTCAAAATATCCAGTTATCACTTTAACTAGTTTAAAAGTAGCATATCAAAATGGTGGTTCAAGTACATATGATATTAATACTTTTGGATATCAATTAAAAGATCCAAGTTATGATCCAGATAGAGCTTCTACTTATTTACTTTTAAATGACAATCAAATTAGACTAAGTGAATTAATATTAAATTCAGATTTTATTCTTCCAAAACCAGGCGATACAGTTTATGTAAGTTATGAATTTAAATCATTAGGTAAAATTATTAGTGAAGATACTATAGCTGTATCGCAAATAATTGATGCAGTGCGTGAAGTTATTCCGCCATTAAAAAATGATTTTTCTTTAATGAATGCATTATTAGTTGATAATGATGGAAATACCCCTACAATAGATGGCGTTATATTTTTAGATCCATTATCTAATCCTCCATTTTCTGATGTGCATCCTGCATTTTCTACCGAAATTCCTTATAAATTAGAAAGATTACCGTCTTTTCCTGGAGAATATTCAATTGATTATGTTAATGGAAGAGTATTTTGTTATGGTGTAAGTGAAAAATTAAAAGATGGATCAGGTAATTTTCCTCCCGTAGCTACATATAAGTATAAAAAATTATATGATAATAGATTAGATTATACATTTAATAATGAAACATCTGATTTAGTAGCTTCACCTTTAAGGGAATTAATAGGTGAAAATGTAACTGTATCTTTTAGTTATGAACAAACATTGGTTCCAGGCATTGACTATAAAGCTCAAGTTCATCAAGAAATAATTAATGAAAGAATTGAAAATAGATTAAAAACATTAGGTTCATTAGGTGTTGAAAATACACCTATTACAAATACGTTTAGAATATTTAATGAAACTAGTGGTGAAATTTATCCAATAACTAGATTTAATGATAATACTGTATTTTTTACTTACAGTAATCCTCCAGCAATATTAAATATAAATAGAGAACGAGTTTCATTTACTGACGTTTTGAATGAATTATTAATAGTTAATAATGAATTAATTAATGCTTCTAGTGTTAGAATATTTAAAATAACTTTACAAAATAATCAAATTATAAATGGAACTGAAGATGGAATAGGGGCTAGTTTTAATTCTAGTGCTTCATTTAGCAGGACGGATATATTTGAAAAAGAAATTTATTTTGATGGACAAGAATTAACATTAACTAATAATTTAAATAAATTGGTAATAGGAAATTATCAAATAGATTATGTTAATGGTATTTTATATGTAGCTACTTCTAATTCTCAAGATTTAGATTTAGGTACAATTAATTATAAAAAAGCAACTATTTCAACAAAAAATAAACATATAATTAGCGTTTCTAATTTATATAATAGTATTAGTTCATTAAAGGGAATTAATAAAACTTTAGATTATAATAGTTTCAGTGATAGTGAAATTGTACCTAGTAAATTAGATCGTTCAGATGAAAGATTTTTAAATGGTGATGTAACATTATCTTATTTTGTTAATAATGGGACTATATTTGTAACGGATAATATTAAAAATGTTAGAGGTTTATATGATGCTTATGATTTAAATAATCATACTCCAATAAATTTTGCTGACACTACTACTGTTGCATCTAATATAATTACATTAAATCCAAATGGCCTTCAGAAAAAAGATACATTAAATATTGGGTCATTAGCACAAATTACCGTTCCTTTTATTAGTAATGGCGTAGAAATTGTGAGTGTTTCTAGTGTAATTAGAATTAGTGATGGAGCTCAACTTTGGGATAATTCAGGAAGTTTTTCAGGATATGTTATTTCATTATCAGGTACGGGTTCACCTTTAATTGGCCAAGCTGTAGTTGTAATTTATAATATTCAATTAAATGGGGCAGCTACACCAATTGTAGATTATAATCGTGGAGATTATTTTGTTGATTATTCTTATTTGGCAGATGAAATTTTAGTAAGTTATGAATACGGTGATAATTTAATTGATTTTAGAGAATCAGGAACATTAGATGAAGGTGATCAATATTATGTAACTTATAAAGTTGGAGCTTTGCGAGATGCGTTATTAAAGAATTTTGGTAGTTTAGTTAATTTACCTATAATGAATAATTTTGACATTTCATTACCAAGAGAAAATTATCGAAATGCATTACAGGGAGCCTTGCAATCATTTCCTAAAGGCCCAACTATAGCTGCAATTAAAAAATTAGTTTCCAGTATAACTAAAATTGATCCAGCGTTAACTGAATCTGTATTTGATATTTGGTCTTTAGGCATAAGTAGATTATTTCAAAATAGAGCTACGATTACTGGTAATCCTACTTTATTAGCAGCTAAATTTGATAACGGCGTATTAATTGATAAATCAGATCAAACAATTTCATTTCCAATGACCAGTAATTTAAAATTGGAAAACGGGTCACTTAGATGTTGGGTTATTCCGGAGTGGGATGGATTAGATAATGATGCTACACTGACATTTTCTAAAATATTAAAAGATGGTTATCAATTATCTGCTTCAAATATATTTATAGGATCAGATAGTCATAATCCTATTTTTGATATAAATAATACATTTTCAGTAAATAAAGATGATGAATTAACTTCTATTGGTTTGCCATCAAACATTTACACAAAAACTGGTATTTTTATTTATTATGATAATGTAGCTAAACGTTGGAAAGTATTAGCTAAAGATTCTACTTCTTCAAACCATACTTATTCTGCTGAAATAAATTCATCAGGTGAAGTTTATGATGTTAAATACATAGAAGGATTAGGGGAATCTACAGATGTTTTAAGAAGCTTTACTAATAAAATTCAATTTACATTTAATATTGGAACTAGTGAATCAAGTAGTCCTGATGGATATACAATAGGTGATGGATATATGGCCGGGTATTCTTTTGATGGAATTACTTTTATGGCTGATGATTTGCATTATTTATTTGATTTTGGTAAAGATGAAACTACCGAACGATTTTCATTATTTAAAGATGGTAGAGGATATTTAAATTTTGAGGTTTGGGATAAAGGTAATAAATTTAGAAAAAATTCTTATAGAGTTAGTGCTGATATTTCTGGATGGTCTGCAGGAGAAAAGCATTTAGTTGGCATTTCTTGGAAAATTAATTCATCAAATAGACAAGATGAAATGCATTTATTTATTGATGGATTTGAAGTTCCAAATATTATGAGATATGGTGGTAGACCAGTCGCTTCATCAACTGATCGTTTTAGAGTTATAAAACCAGAAATTATTGCTGGAACGGTTGCTAAAAAATCTATTTTAGGTAATGATTTAACTACAACAGCTGGTTCAAATATAGTTACTTCTGGTTCAATTTCATTTCAAACACTCGGAATTGTTCCTACAGATACAATAGAAATTTTAGAATTAGGTTTTGGCTTATACACAATAACTGGTGTAACAGGAAATACATTAACTTTAAATAATCCTGTTCCAACATCTTTTTCTGATGCTAGATTTTCAGTAAATCAATTATCTGTAGTAGTATCTTCAGAAATTGATACTTCAGCTAATATAGCTGTTTCAATATTAAGGGGAACTGAGGAAATTGAAATTCCTGGATTGCGAGCGGATTTACCATCTTATAGAATTAGTAAAGATTCTCAAAATCAAAATATATTAACCATATTGGGTAATGCTAATGTAGGCGATCAAATTGTAGTAAGAACATTAGGATTAAATCATAGACGTTGTAGAGAAACAGTTTATCTTTGGGGTAATACGACTAATGTATTAAAAACTCAATTGCCACCTCCAATAAATCTTGATGAAGTTAAAATTTATCCAGTATTACTGCCATTAGTAACAATTGGGCCAAGCAATTCAACAATTTCTGCTGGTAAATTTGTAGCTGTATTTACTCCTAGTCAGCCATCTAATGCATCAGAAGGCAGAACATTATCTGTAAGAATGACTGGTGGAAATATAGATTTTACTACAGCGGCTACAGTTACAATAGTAGGTGTGGCAGCTTCAGGTCCAGCAACGGTTATTTTATCATTTTCTGCTCCTGGAACTCAATTAACTGTTCAAAAATGGAAAACAATTACTTCTATAACTGCAACTATTAAGCCTTTTGTAATTAGTCAAAATTCAGGCTCTGTGGAAGTTAAAGAGGCATATTCACTTACAAATTCTGAAAATAATAATTTATTTCCAGTAATTAGATTTAGTTATAAAACTCAAAATGGTAGAACTTTATTTGGAACAGGATCTTCTGCTATTACTGATGATAATGGATTATTTGCTGATTCGGATATTGGTAATAAAATTATTATTACTTCCCCTGCCCCTGTAGCCGGAACATATTTAATTACCGATAGAATTGATGAAAAAACGATTACAGTTACCCCTAATCCAGGATCTGCCTTTAGTAATGGAGTTTATAGTATTTATAATGTTTCAATTGGTAGAAGTGGATTTCAGAATGGATTTTTTACTTTTGAAACAGCTGGTTTAACCAATGTTCCATATTATTTACATGAAGGATTATTTCAATTTGATTATACAACATATTTAGAAATAGCATTTAATCCACTAACTGATTATAAATTATATATTGGTTCAGATTTAAATGGCAATAATCAAGCAAAAGCAATATTGGATGAGTTTGTAACTACTTCAAATATGCTAACTGATGTTCGAGTTGGAGAATCAATTGCTGTAAATCAAAAATCATTTACTACTGATTATAATGCATTAAGACCTTATTCGGTAGATAAAAATACATTAATGTTATTAAGATTTAATGATAATACATTTATAAACGAAGCGCCATTTTATACTACAGCTATAAAAGATTTTATTCAATCCGGTGATAGTATTAACGATAAATTTAGTCAATCTGTTGTTATTAATAACAACCCTTTAATTTTTGATAATAAAGGATTATTATCAACTAGTTCAGAAGGAACAATTGAATTTTGGGTTAGTCCGATTTTTGACACATATAATGATCCAAAAATTAGATTCTATTTTGATGCCTCTGGGTCTTTTATAGAAGAAATGATTAGTTTAACTAGTGGTACAGTTAAAGTGAATAATTTAATACAAAATGTAGTTAGCGTTAGATTAATTACAGATGTAGATAATAGTGGAGTTAATTATTTTGATGGTGGCAGTATTGCGTCAGATTTTAAAACAATAAATCTTGGAATAGCATTACCATATCAGCAAACACCAGTTAAAATTGTATATGTTCCCTCTGGATTAAATGGAAATCGGCTTTCAATTTATAAGGATACAGCCGGATTTATTACATTTAGTGTTAAATCGGGCGGAGTAGATTATCAAGTTCGTCAGCCTGTTTTTTGGGCTCGGAATACTTGGCATAGAGTTAAGGCTACATATTTATTTAATTCAGCAAATAATAGAGATGAAATTAGATTATTTGTAGATGGTGAAGAACGTGGTGTTATATTATTCGGAACAGGTTTAGTTTTCGGTACAGAGACAGTTTTCGGTCAAGGATTAGCTGGATTAAGTGAAACGAGATTGATTACAGATATTAATTTTACAGATCCGGTAAATCAAATATATATTGGTTCAGATTTTATGATGGCAAATTGCGCTCAAGCTAGAATAGATAATTTTAAAATAAGTAATATAAGGCAACCGTCATTTATTTTGGCAGGACAGGCCAAAGATATTAATTATAGTTCAAATATATCTACAGTTTATCCAGTAATTGAAGATGCTTTTACTACATTTTTAATGAATTTCGATCAATTAATTCAAAAATCTGAAGATTTTGCTGTATTAAGAGATGAACTATTTGGCATATTTAATTTTACTTTACAAATCATAGATTCATTTGGTATAGTTATAGATAATGCAAAATTGAAACAAGTTTTAGAAAGTCTTATTTTTGCTCTTAAACCGGCTCAAAGTCGCGTAAATTTGGAATATATAACATGACACGTAGAATTCCCATAAGTACTGTTCAAAATTTATATCATGATGCTCAGCGAGTGGATAAAAATGATTTAGATGTAGAGCAAAATTATAATACACAAACAAATGCAGCAATTGTTAATAATTTTTTTGGGTCCGGTGTATTAGTTAATAGTCCAGAACAAACTATATTATTTGATTCAAATAATTTGGATGTAATACAAGCTGCATTAGCGGCAGCCAATAAATTTGATGGCAGTGGAATTAATCCAACTTTTCAGCCATCAGATAATAATTTGGGCAATCAAATAGAGATTGAATTATTAGATTCTGAAATATTTGGAAGGTTAACAACTAGTGTATTAATTATAGGTTTATCTTTTAATGATGAATTAATTTATGATAGATTTATATTTCATAGAAACGAAAAACAAGTCTCAAGTAAACACTATAAAAAAATATTAACTATATTATTTAACGATTTTATGGGAAACAATAATTGTTCTAGAAATAATGGTGGAAGAATTATTGTTCGTGAAGCTTTTTCATTTCAATTATCTAGAGATGCCATTATGGTTTCTCAAGATGTAGAACCGAATATATTTTTTAGAGATTTTAAAGTTGCTGATGGATATGTAGGTTTATATCATACAATACAAAATGCTATTGGATCTGCTTATAACGCTGACGATTTGCAAATAAATATTACTGGAGCAGGTAGAAGAAGTATTGGCCCAAATGATGTAACAACGCAAGTAGGGCAAAAATTTTTAGCAACTACGAATAATATTCAAAAAGTTACATTTTTAATGGGAGCTTACAGAAATGATTCAGTTCCTGTGGCAAATCGATTTGATTGGGCAGGTGATTTAATTGTTAGTATATATCCATTACAAACTACTGTCAGTTGTCCTACAGATATTATTCCTGAATTAGCAATAGATTTTGATCCGGCTAGAACACCTTTAGTTGAAGTTAGTTTTAGTCAATCTGAGTTAAGGGATTTAGGATATGTGTTAACTGATGTAGCTCAACCTGTAGATTTTATTTTTAATTCTACAAAAATAGCAAATGCTGGCGGGATTATTATTGGTAATTATTATGCAGTAACATTTAGACGATCTGGTTCTTCTTCAAGTGGAACAATATTTGTAGAAACTGGAGCAAATTGGATTGATAATTCCCGTTTAACTGTATTTAATAATGTTTGGGTTGATACAAATGAAGAAGATTTATGGTTTCAGATTTGGTCTGATGCAGCAAAAGTAGCAGATGGTCAAGGGTTTGATGCTGGAAATGGTATGTTATTTGAAAAAACCAAAATTGATGAAAAAACTGGAGCTACAGTTGATAATCAAGTTGGTCATTTTTCTTTTAGTACTACTGGTCAAGGTACAATAAATACAGGAATTATACAAGCTATTTTAAATGATAGCGTATCTATTCAAGATGAACGGACTGGAAATCCTACATTTTCTAGAAAACAATTTGTACCATCGTTTAGCTTTGTAGATAATGCAAATTTAGCTAAATTAAATAGTATTTCAGAGCCATTAATTATTGGATCAGTTGCTGATAATAATCCTAAAATAAATCCATCACTTAATAAAACTCAAAAAATTCCAGGGTTAGTTAAAAATGATTCTTTTTGTATTTTAAATCCTGATCCTGATTTATTAAGTTTACAATTAATTGGCAGTAAATTAATTCCTAATACCAGTAAAGCTTATGATTATCGAATATTTAAAGTTCAATATTGTGTAGATGGTTATGGTGATGTTAATGGTGATGGTATCATTGATGATAGTGATGTTACAAGAGCTTCTGAATTATTAGGCGAGGGTATTAATATAACTAGCACTCAGACTAAAATTGTAAATGGTCAAATTGACACATTAGAATTATTGCGAGCAGATGTTGATGGAGATGGAGTTATAACTACAAATGACGTTAATTTGATACAAAATTATGTAAATCGTTCAAATAATACATTTCCTGTTGGCTCAAGTTTTACTCATATGTGTTTATTGGTTCAACAAAGTATTGGTAGAAGTGATGGATATTATGATTGTACACAAGGTTATATAAGATTAGATGGATATGTTGGTGCCAATAAAGTCTTGGCTTCTTCATTAGACCCTACAGTATTAATTTATGATGGTTATTATACAAATGTAATTATGAATCAAACGGATACATCGTGGAATACTGTGCCATTTTCACCAATTAATTATCAGATTAAATTTCAATCATTTTGGCAAGATTATTTATTAACATTAAGGAGTAATGCCAGGCTAATCCCTACGACATTTACATATAAAAACGGAATTATACCCGAAGACTGTTCTGTACTTTCATCATTTAATTGCGTTGATAAAGTTGGTTTAATACCTACAGTTGATTCGGGCAGAAATGATTATTTCGTTCCTGATAATTTAATTCTTGGCAAAGGTGAAATTTTAAGACCTGATGGAAGTAGTTATAAGACTGATTTTGAAATAGGCACAATTATATTAGAACTTCCATCTTCTTCAATTTCTGAAAAATCTATAAATATATTTGATGCATTTGTGGCCGATGTAGGTGATGGTAGGACGGCTTCTGGGTATAATGCATTAAGATATTCTGATTGTTCTACAGTAAAACCTTTAGATATATTAAATAATAAAATTAGATTTGATGTTTCTATACAATCTATTAATCATGATAAAACAGCACCAGATGATATTATTGGAGTATATGTTGATCAAAGTACCGGTTTAATGAATTTAACTTCTAAACATACGTTATCTGATCCTATTTTTGCTGATCTGAGAACTAGAATTCAAATTTTAGTATACTTAAAGAAAGGCGGCTGGAACAATGCGGCATTAGTTGTTTTAGGTAATGAAGTAACCGGATTATTCGCTTCATAAGGTAAAAATAAAATGACAATGCTATCAATTTCAGTTCCAGAGAATATTTCTAAAATATTACAATCAATATCATTAAATAGCGAAATAATCCAAGGAGACAAGTCTGATCATTGTACTTGTTTTTATTTTGAAGATGACGGTATGGAGATTGAAACTGTATTAAAAATAATACCATTAGTTTATAAAATTACACAGAAAATTAAACCATTTATTGTAAATATTAAATCTTATGATAGTTTTTCTGAAGGTAAATATGGGTTTCCAATTGTTTCAAAAATAAATAGTAAAGAATTAATTAAATTACGCAATGATATTAAAGATATATTTGAAGAAAACGATATAGATTTTTCTAAAAAATTTCCAAAATTTGTACCGCATATTACTCTAGCTTACGCAAAAAAAGAATGTTCTGGAAAATTTGATGAGATAGCATTTCCGGTTCAATCTATTTCTTTATATTATAATACTGATTCTAAACAAAAAGAAAATCTATATGTCGAGTTTCCGTTTGGCAAAATAATTAAAAATTCAAGTTCGTTTCTTGACCATTTTGCCGGATATTTTGAAAAACTTGCCTACAATAAAAATTTCTTCAAAGCATAAAAATTATATATTAATAAAAAATTTAAAATTCTATTTAAATAGAAGTTCACGCAAAGATTTTATATTAAAAATAATAAGTGGAGATCCTCCTACATATTTTTTATTATCTCATAATTCTGGAGAATTTGCTCCGGATAGAGTTAATCGATTATTAATTATGAATAGAGTAAATGTAAAAAGAAAATTTAAAAGAGTAAAATGAGAATAAGAAATTTAAATAAAAATTTGGAAATATTAAGAGCTGTATCATGTTCTAAAACATCTATGTCATCATATGATTATAATACATCTAGAATTTTTCATATTAATTATAAATTAATAAATTTTTTACATATTAATATTATTAATAAAAGATCAATTGAAGAAAATGTTATAAAGGCAGTTTTGCAATATAAATGTAAAATAAAAAATTAAGAAAGTATTGAATGAAGGTAAAAATACAACAATTTTTATTTGGTAAAAATCATAGTTGGAGTGTAGTTGGAAAAGAAATTGGCCGAGAATTAATTCATCGCGGTCATGAAGTTCATTTTATTTCTACTGATGGAATTAATAAAGAATTTATAGATTCTGATCTAGCTAAATATATTAAATATTATCCAGATAATAATTATGATATAAATTATTCTTATACCGCCCCAAAGAATTTTATTAATTATTTAAATGGAAATAAAGGAATTAGATTAGGATGCTGGAATTATGAATGGCCGTATATGCCGCGAACTTTTGTTCAAGCTATAGCGTCTAAAAATAATGTAGATAAATTTTTACCATCATCTAAATGGTTTTATGATATTTGTTTGCAAAATAAAATTCCAGAAGAAAAACTTTGTTTAATGCCTCATGGTATTGATGTTGATAAATTTATTAACGCTGTACCAATGCAATTAAAAACTGATAAAAAAATTAAAATATTAATTAATGTCACTCAATTACATATAAGAAAAAATTTACCAGGTACATTAAAAGCTATTGGAGAAGCATTAAATAAAAATGATGATGTATGTTTGGTATTGAAGGTTTCAGATACTAAACCAAAAATGGCATTTGAATTATCTTTTTCGCAAGTTTTTAATGAATTTAATAAAAAATATCCAAATCATGTAGAATGTTTAATATTAAAAGAATATATTCCAAATATAGAATGTTTATATAAAGCTTGTGATATTTTATTTTTATTAAGTCATGCTGAAGCTTATTCTTTAACTCATGCAGAAGGTTTAATTTCTGGGCAGGTGGTTTTTTCTAGTAATTATGGAGGAGCCTTAGATTTTTTAAATGATAATAATTCATTTTTGATTCCAGGTAAAATGGTGAGAGCCCCTACTTTATCTCAATATTGGGAACCTAATGTTTTGAATGGACATTTTGAACCTGATGTAAAAATTGCCGCTGAAAAACTACGATATTGTATAGATAATTTTGAAACTGTTAAAAAAGAAAAATTATCATTTGTAACTAAAAATGATATAGATAATTTTAGATGGGGCAAACAAGTTGATATTTTAGAAGGATTAGTTAAATGAAAGTATCTATAATAATACCTGTATTTAATAATTGGAATTTAACTAAAGCTTGTTTAAATGATTTATCTAAATTACCTGATGATCATGAAATTATTTTAGTTGATAATGGATCTACAGATGAAACTAAAAATATATTAAATTTATCTAAAAATCAATTACCAGTTAATTTTGTTTTAATTAGAAATGAAGATAATTTAGGATTTGCTAAAAGTTCAAATCAAGGAGCTAAAATAGCAAAAGGTGAATATTTAATATTTTTAAATAATGACATTAGGGTTAAAAAAGATTTAAGTAATTGGACAAATTTATTAACTAAAGTAGCTGAAAATGATTGTTTGGTTAGTCCTACAGTAGGTTTATTAAATGCTAGCTTTAATTTTATAAATGAAAATAATATTAGAGAAAGTGATGATATAATAAATAATGTAGATGAATTTAAATATTATAATCGATATCCAAATTCAATTATTTATTTAAGTGGATGGTGTTTATGTGCTAAAAAAGAAATATTTAATAAATTAATAATAAATGATTATGATGGACCGTTTACTGAAGAATTTTTTACTTATTTTGAAGATACTGATTTAAGTATTCGGGCTAAAAAATTAAATATAAAAAAGGCTCAAGTATATATTCCATTAGTACATTTTGGAAGAATGACAAGTACAAAAGTAGGATTACAAAGTTTATATAGAGTAGCAAGGGAAAAATTCATAAATAAATGGAAGAACCAACTTTAGAAAATCAAATATATTTTATATGTAGTGTATTTATGAGGATAGTATTATTTTCATTATTTGGCTTATTTTTCTGTATATATGTAATATTGATCCTTATATTGGCTATAAAATTATTATTTCCATGACTTTATTAGGTGCTGTTATTGGGGTTGGTGATGTTTTGAAGAGGATGAGTAATGGTTAATTTGCACGTATTTACTTTATCATGGAATGGTTTAGATAAATTAAATAAATTAAAAACTGGTTTATTTGATAATTTAAATTACATAAAAGAAAATAAAAATATTAATTATTTATGGAATATACGTGATAATGGAAGTAAAGATAATACAGTAAAAGAAGTTAATTCATGGATTTCTGAAGGTTTACCGATTAATCTTACAGAAGTTGGACATAATCGATTAAATTTTTCACAGGGAATGAATTGTATTTTTAAAAATATCATTTATTCTGATAATGATTTAATATTATTGTTAAATAATGATATTACATTTGAAGATAATAAATCACTTTTTAATATGTTGAATTTAATGAAAGACGATGTTGGAATTGTGGGTTCTAAATTATTATTTACAGGAACTAATAAATTACAACATGCTGGAATTGTATATTCAAATTATCGTGGTGGTAATGCTTGGAATTATCGAACTGGAGAAATTGATGATAGTGATGCTTCAAAAAATCGATATTTTCAAGGAGTGTCTGGAGCTGTATTATTAACTAAAGCTAAAATTTATGAAGAAGTAAATGGATTATCAGAAGATTTACATTGGGCTTTTGATGATTGTGATTATGGTTTAAAAATCAAACAATTAGGTAAAAAAATTATATATTGTGGAGATACTAAAATTTTTCATGAAAATTCAGCTTCATTAAAAAAGAATCCGGTTAATACTTTATTTTTAAATGAAAATTTAAGAATATTTAAAACTAGGTGGTTTGGCAAATATGAAATTGATCATGATAAGTATTTAAAAAATAAAAATTATAATGAAATTAAATGAGTGTTTGTTATTTTCCTTTTTGTCCTGGTATTCCTTGGCAATTAAATTCAAGTAGAGTAGTCCAACCTACATTAAATAGTGAAATTTGGTTTAAAGCTATAAATGATAAAAATCCTATAATTACTTGTTTTGGTGGATTATTTGAAACTTTTTTTGCTTTATCTTATGCAGAAGCTTTAAATAAATTAATACCCACCAAAAAATTAATATTTAATGGCAATCCTACATTTAATAAATTAATTAGTTTAAATGGTTTAGCCACTTCGGGAAATTTAATTTCTAAAAGTGAAGTTGAACAATATCCATTACCATTATTTTTCGATCAAGAAAATAATGTTTATTTTAATTGTTTATTTAATTATTTAAAAATTTATAATAATATTAATGTTTACGCATACAAAAATTTAAAAGCATTAAGTAAACAAATATTTATAAATTCATGTTTACCTTGGAATATTAATTATATACCTAAATTAAGAAACTTAATAGAACCACCTGAATTTGCTAAATGGAAATTATCTAAAAAATTTAATATAGATAAGCCCTTTGTATTAATTTTTCCAGATAAAACAGGATTATCTGAGCATCCACAATCTGCATTAAAATGGTCAATAAATGATATTAAATCATTTATATCAATGATTTATGGTTCTGGAATGGAGTCAGTAATTGTAACAAAAAATATTGGAAGATATACAGGAATTAATAGTTTGGTTATTGAGCCAAATTTAGAGCATATTTTTTATTTAATTGAAAAATGTGGCGTTATATTAGCAGAAGAGATAGATTTTTTATTAATCAGTTTAATGATTTCGAAAAATGCAACAGTGGTTAGTAGGAAAAATAAATATCAATATTCTATTAAATCTAATAAAAAATTTTATAAAACTGATATAAAAATAATTGAAAGTAAAAAATTAATTCCATTTGAAGTTTATAAAGCAATTAAATAATTTGATTGTAAATTAAAGGTAGTATGAAAATAGCAGAATCTGTAATTTCTATTATGATGGTCACTTATAATCGTTTAGAATTAACTAAACAAACTATAACTAATATTTATGAAACTGTAAAAACTCCATTTGAATTTGTTATTATTGATAACGCTTCTACTGATGGAACCATAGAATATTTAAATGAATTAAATAAACAATATAATAATATACATTTAAAATTTAATAAAATAAATAAGGGAATTGGTTGGGGAAGGTCTCAAGCTCTTTTATTGGCGGACACATTAAATACAGAATGGTATGTTACTATAGATAATGATGTTTTATTTCATAGTGGCTGGTTAGATGAGTGTATTGAAATATTAACTCATAATAAACATTTTGGAGCTATTGGTGTAAGTTTTGAACCTACAGTGTATCCAATTATTAAGTCAAATGGATATGAATTTGAATATAAATCTAAAGGTAATTTAGGAACAGCATGTATGGTTTTTCATAAATCATTACATAAAATGATTGGATTTTTTAATACTACATTTGATAAATATGCTCATGAAGATGCCGATTGGGGAAATAGAGTTGTTTTTGCTGGATTAAAATTAGGATATATTAAAACTCATGGTACTCATATAGGTGAAGGGGTAAATGATCAAGGCACTTATCGTGAGTTTAAAAATAAACAACATCAAGATAACCTTCAAAAATATTATAAAGATTATACATTATATGCTTCTGGTAAAAAATCATTATATATTCCATTTAAGGATAATGAATGAATGATATTGAATTAAATGGATTAGAAATAAAACCATATATTCATTCTCAAAAAAATTGCCGACCCTCAGCTTCTGGCTATGTTATGGAGGCTTTAGATTCTTCTTTTATTATAGATTTATCAAATTTTCAAAATATATCTAAGATTGCAATTATAACTAAACGAATATCTGGAAATGGTAAAGTTATTATAAATGATTTAAACTTTGATGTTTTATCTAAAGATTCCAATATATTAGAAATAGGTCCCACAAAAACATTAACTTTTTTAAGGAATGATTTATGTATTGGTAAAATTATTATTGCTAATATTAAAATATCAATAAATGATGTACAATTAAATATTAATCCATCATTTATTGATCAAAGAATTATTGCTCAAAATCCAGAAAATTGGCGAAATTTACTTATGAAGTGTGGGGAAATAAGGGGAATTAAGTTAGTTAATAATAAGCTATTAGTTTCAGAAGGTGCCTTTATTCAAAAAAGCGATTTAATAAATTATATCGAAACTGAACCACCCAATTGTTTTATTAAATCAGATGTGATTAAATTCATATATCCTTGTGAAATAACGAATATTTCATTTAGTGAAAATACAATATTAGTCGATAAATCAAATACAATTTATAAACATTTTAATGAGCCTGTTAATACTATGATTAATGTATTACCTAGTATTTTAGCTAATGACAACTTTACCGCAAAAGAAAATATGACAAAAAGTGATAATATTATATATGATTCTTTAGAAAATGGTATAAATCCATCAACATTAACTAAAGTTGATGATGTAGAGGCCCATCAAGGTAAAAATAATAAAGGGGCTATTATTAAAAAAGATGGAACTTTTTGTGTTCCGTTGTCTATGTTGCAACCAAATATGCAGTATGTAGTTGTTGTTAATATTAAGAAAATAAATGGAAATGGTAAATTTGGTATTCAAATAACTACAACTGATAATATTCCTAAAGGTTCAGTTGTTACAGTTGCTACAGATCGTGAAACAGAATTATATCTTAAATTAAATACTGATTCTGAACCGACCCCTGGAAATTCCTATATGTTAAAATTCTTCCGTCCAGAAGAATCTAGTTTTGGAGATTTATTATTAAATCGTTTGATGGTAATTAGCGGTATTGCTTTGGCTAATTTAGTTAATCCACAAAATAATAAACCAGCTCAAATTAAAGTAAGTAAATTTAATAATAAAAATGAAACAGACCCAATTAGAGGATTAGCTAAACTTTATCATAGAAATTTACCACATAAAAAAACTAATCCTATTTTTAATTACTCTGGAGAAATTTCTCTTAAAAGCAGTTCAGCTATCAATTGGTTTAATAAATTAAGTCCTCTTTGTTCTAAAATAAAAGTTACAGATAATGCAAAAATATTATTTAGTGAACTAACTTCCTTAAATTCAGCTGATATTATATTTTTGGAACCATTTACGGAAGACATATCATCTGAAGATATGAATATTTTACAATGTGCAAAAATTATTATTTCTTCATCCTCAGAAAATGTAAAATTATTAACCGAATTATTTCCAAATGTTTCAGTTAAATTGCTAGAACGTACTTGGCCAATGATTGAATCAACGCCAATAAAACATTTACCTAAAGATTATTGTGTAATGTTTCACAGAAATGCTGAAATTACACATAAAGTTGTAAGTAATTATCCTAATAATTATCCACCATTAGTATTAATCGGGGCACAACATTCTTATAATGAAAATATAATTCAATTAAATGAATATATTAGTTATGATAAAATTTTAGACGTATTAATTAATTGTAAAATTCTAATTGATTTTCCTGAATATAATCAGTATATGTCAGGATTGTTATCATTAGCTTTTGATTATGGTATCCCTGTTGTTACTTCTAATAATTTTGGAAAAGATAAATATAATTGTAAATTTTTAATATCAAATAAAAATGATAAAATTAATTTGCCAGAAGTCGAGAATATTCAAAAAGCAATAGTTGAATTATTAGAATTTAAAAAACTTGAAGTTAATTCAGAACATAATAAAAAATTAGATGAATTATTTTCAACAATATTTAATTGAGGTATAATGACTGAAAAAGTAAAAGTTAATTTAATTTATACTCCCCAAAATGTTGATGCTACATCTCCTAGATTTCAAAATGAATTTGGTGAATTATGGATGAATGCACATCATAAATCAGATATGCATAATATTAGTATGAGTTTTTATTCAGCTAATTATCCAAACCCGATAGCTTTAGGTGATTCAATATATGTAATTGAACCTAAATGTGTTTCAGAGCGAGATTATGAAATTGAATTTTTAGAACGATTTAAATATATTTTTACTTGGGCTGATAATGCTTTTAAAAATACTAGAATTCAAAATAAAATAATTCCATTAAATCATCCAAGTTGTTGGGGTATGGATAAACAAGGTTTTGAAAATAGAAAAAAACAATGGGCTTCTTGGAATAATAGAAGGGATGAAATTACTTTTATTGCTAATAATAAAGCTTCAACACATAGAACAGAATTATATAGTGTTAGAGTTATGTTAGCTCAATGGCTAAATAATAATTCAGAGAAATATAAAGTTAGTTGGTATGCTCAAGGAAATATTACTCAGCCATATTTTAAAGGTACAATTGGGGAAAAATCAGAAGTATTAAATAATGTCAAATTTTCTATTTGTACTGAAAATTGCTATGATGAAAAATATAGCTCTAATTATTTTACTGAGAAAATGCCTGAAGTTTGGTTTTCAGGAGCCGTTCCAATTTATACAGGATGTTATAATATAGATAAATTTGGCTTTCATCCGGATTCTTACATTGATTTACGAAAATTTATGGATCATAAAGCAATTAAATATAGAGAATTATTAAATGAAATAAATTCTTTTAATGAAGAAAAATACAATAAATATTTAGAAGCTGTTAATTATAATATATATAATGCAGATTTATTTAATATAATTTCGGAAGAAAAAGTCATGAGTAAAATGATTGAAACTTTTTATAAGGAAAAGAATGGACTATAAAAATTTTGTAATTATTATTCCTTCATATAATAATGCTAAATGGTATGAGCAAAATGTAATTTCTGCTATGCAACAAAATTATCCTAAAGATAAATTTAGAGTAATATATACCAATGATGCGTCTATAGATGATACTGGTACTTTAGTTAATAATTTAATTGAAAAACATAAATGGGATAACATTAAATTAATTAATAATATTGAAAGATTAGGTGCTTTACATAATATATATAATATGATTCATTCTTGTAATGATGATGAAATTATTGTTGATTTGGATGCAGATGATACTTTAGCCGGCCCACATGTATTAGAAAGATTAAATCAAGAATATCAAAATCCTAATGTATGGATGACGTGGGGTTCCTATTTAGATTCTTGTAATATGACTCGTGGATGTTGTAAACCATATGAGCAAACTGTTATTGATAGGAATGCTTATCATGTTGTTCCCTGGAGATGTTCTCATTTACGAACAAGGATAGCTAAATTATTTAAATTAGTTAAAAAAGAAGATTTAATGTATCAAGGTAAATTTTTTATGTCCGCTTGGGATCTTTCTTATCAATTAAGAATGTTAAGTATGGCTGGTGGGAGATTTTCTTATATAAATGATATTTTGTATATTTATAATAATGATAATCCTATTTCTGATTATAAAGTAAGAGCACAAGAACAAGCTTTTTTTGATCAGTATATTAGACGTCAAAAACCTTATGAAAAAATAGATTCATTATGAGTATTACTTTTTCTGATTTAGGTAAAATGGGACGCTTGGGTAATATATTATTTCAAGCATCTGCTACTATTGCTTTAGCATTAGATAATAATGTAGATTATCAATTTCCTAAATTTTGGTCTGATCGTAAATATTTTAATATACCAGAAGAAAAATTTGTAGATAAATTATATTATTTAAATAATTACAAAGAATTAAATTACCATTATAATAAAATAATATTTAAAGATAATTTAAATTTAAATGGATATTTTCAAAGTTATTATTATTTTAATTCTCAAGATAAAATAATAAAAAAATTATTAACACCTAATATTATAATTAATAAACAAGATTATGTTAGTTTGCATGTTAGGCGAACTGATTATTTAATTCACAATAATTGTTATAAAATATTAAATAGAAATAATTATTATGATAAAGCAATGGAAATTTCTAGTGGAAAGAAATTTTTAATATTTTCTGATGATATAAATTGGTGTAAACAAAATTTTACTGGTAATGAATTTGATTTTGTAGAGGGTAATAATGCACCAACAGATTTAAAGTTAATGGCAAATTGTTTGGGTGGAAATATAATTGCAAATAGTAGTTTTTCATGGTGGGGAGCCTATCTTAATGAAAATATTAATAATTGCGTTATATCTCCTAATGATTGGTTTGGTCCTGAGTTGTCAATGAATAATACTAAAGATTTATATTTGCCGAGTTGGATAAGGATTTAAGAGAAATGAGAGTATTATATTTACCTTTAAATTATGGAAGTACAGTTCAGGACGGAGTATATGACGCATTTAATCAATTAAATTGTCAATTAGAAATATTTGATTATTTTGAACATTATAATAATGCCGGAAATAATCAAAGAAATGTTAGGCAAATGTTAATTGAGGTAGCAAAACGATTTAGACCTGATTTAATTTATTGTCAAATTCAACATACAGTTATTATTGATGCCGATACAATTAATGGAATTAGGAATTATTGTCCAATGGTTAAAATAGTTAATTATACTATTGATGCCAGAAATTATATTCCTGGTCCATATTTTAGTGTGTCTAGAATTTCTGATCTTAATTTAATTACATCAACTGGACAATTACAAATGTATAAGGATAATAATGTTCCTAATATACATTATTTGCAAGTTGGTTATAATCCTAAACATTATTTTCCTGAAGTTGAAGCTAAATCATCATATGAATTTGATACAGTATTTTTAGCTAATGTTAATAATGTTGAAAATTATCCTGGTCATTCTCAAAGAATTGATACAGTACATGCGTTAAGAAAAGCTTTTGGAAATAGATTTGGTTTATTTGGTCACGGTTGGCCTAAAGAATTAAAATCTCTAGGGTCTGTTGATATAAATTTAGCTGTTAAAAATGTATATGCAAATAGTTTTTCTACAATCAGTGTGAGTCATTTTAATGAAATTACTCATTATTTTTCTGATAGATTATTAATGTGTTTAGCTTCCGGCAGACCTACTGTTTCTTGGCATTTTCCAGGTTATGAAAGTTATTTTGTTAATAAGCAAGATTTATTAATTGGAAATAGTCCTGATGAAATTGTAAATAATGTTAAATGGTTGTTAGAAAATCCTGATAGAGCTAATTTAATTGGTCAAAATGGAGCAAGTAAAGTATTTTGTGAACATACATATTTAAGCAGAATTAAAGAAATGCTTGAAATGATCGGATTACAATAAGGAATATTTTGTTTGGGTATCAATATAGTGCTAAATTAACTCCCGAGGAAAGACAAAGAATTATTAATTCAATCATTAAAAATATTAAAAAATCAAGATATATTTGTTATTAAGGAAATATGGAACCGTTAATTGCTGCATTTTTTTCTCATGATTCTTCTATTTGTATAAGAGATACTAATGGAAAATTTACAATATTTGAATTTGAACGTTTATTAAAAGAGCGTTTTGTTAAATTAACTGGAAGAAAAGATTTAAAGAATATTTTAATTAATCTTAAAGAAATAATAAAAAAAGATTATAATATTGAATCATTTAATATTTGTTATCATTTAGGGTTGACCGAAGAAGAAAAAATAATATTAAATGAAGTATGGGGTATTTCGGATTTTCATGAAACTGGCCATCATTTATCACATGCTTCTTGTGCTTATTATCAAGCTCCATTTAATGAATGTTTAGTAATGTCATATGATGGTGGTGGATATGATGGCGGTTTTGAAGATGAAAGAATTGGCTATTTTAATGTTTATTATGTAAATGATGGTATTTTTAAAAAGATAAATCATATAAAGTATGATTTAGGTACGGCTTATGGTTTATCAGCTATTCCTATAAGTGAAGTTCAAAAAACAGAAGAAAATTGGGAAGAACGCTTTTTATCATTTAGTGGTAAAATGATGGGTTTAGTTGGATACGGTTCTGTTAGAGAAGAATGGCTAATTCCATTTAAGAATTTTTATAAAGAGCATAAGCATGTTTCTTTAATTGATTTAAATAAAAGTTTAGCTCCATCTATTAATTTACCTTTAAATATTAATAGTTTAAGTGGACAAGATAGTTATGATTTTGCAGCTACTTCACAGAGAGCATTTGAAGAAGTAATATATAAAGAAATTATTCATTTAATAAATTGTTATAAATTACCCATATGCTTAACAGGTGGCTGTGCATTAAATGTAATATTAAATCAAAAATTAAGTGATTTGTTAGGTAATGATAAAGTATTTATTCCACCAAATCCAAGTGATTGTGGATTAACTTTTGGAATGCTTGCTTATAAAACATCTCCGCAAAATGCTATAAATTTAATGTATGACGGATTTCCTATATTAGATATTGATGAATTATCTAAATATGTAAAAAAATATAATGCTAAAAAAATAAAATTACCTGAATTAGCCAAATTATTATATGATGGTAAAATTATTGGATTAATGAGAGGAAAATCTGAAGTAGGACCGAGGGCTTTAGGAAATCGAAGCATTTTATGTGACCCTTCTTATTCAGATATGAAAGATACATTAAATCATAAAATTAAATTTAGAGAATGGTTTAGGCCATTTGCCCCAATATCTAAATTAGAAAATGCCAATAAATATTTTGAATTTAATGGTGACGCTTCTTTTATGTCTTTTTCTCCTAAAGTTAGAAAAGAATATTTAGGTAAAATACCAGCTGTAGTTCATAAGGATAATACAGCTAGATTGCAAACCATCTCTGAAAAGCAAAATAAATACATATATGATTTATTAACTGAATTTGAAAATTTGCGTGGCATTGGGTGTTTATTAAATACTTCTTTTAATATAAAAGGAAAGCCAATATTAACTACGATTAAAGATGCAATTGAAGTATTGGAAACTACACAAATAGATGCTGTGATTATTGAAGATTATTTATTTGAAAGAATTAAATGAAAGACATACAATTTACTTTTGGAATAATTACACAATCTACTACAGAGGCGTCTGAACATTTAAAATTATCCATTAATTCTATTATTAATTTAAATATTCCCGAATATCAAATTATTATTATAGGAGATGGATTTAATTTAAAAAATGATAATTTTTTATTATCACTTAATAATATTAAAATAATAGACTTTGATTATACAATTAAAAAAGATTGGATAACAAGAAAGAAAAATTTAATTACACAAAATGCTAAATATGAAAATATAGTTTACCAACATGATTATATTTCTTATGAACAAGATTGGTATGAAGGCTTTAAAGTATATGGTGATGATTTTAAAGCTTGTATGACTAAGATATTAAATAATGATAATACGCGTTTTAGGGATTGGGTATTATTCCCTTGGCATCATTGTTACGGTGAGAATTATATTAAAAAGGCTAAAGAATTGTGGGAATTTGCTAATATTCAAAATAATGAAAGTATGATTCCTTATAATGAAACGCGATTTAGTAGATTTCAATATTTTTCAGGATCTTACTGGGTAGCTAAAAAACAAATAATGTTAGAAATACCTTTAGATGAAGGATTAGTTTGGGGGCAGGGGGAGGATTGTGTATGGTCATCTCAATTTAGCTCAAAATATAATTTTAGTATGAATGCAAATTCTACGGTTAAACTATTAAAATGGAAACAAGATGCATTTAGTATAATTCGTCCAGAATGCTATGAAAAAGCCATTAAATACATTGAAAATAGCTAATATTGTTATATTAAGATATGGTTAAAAAAGTTGTAGTTTCCATACCTGTTCATGAAGAACCGTTAGTAGTAGCAGATCATTTAAGAAATATTAAAAAATTTGTACCTGATTCATTTGTAGTTCTTCATGCTTCGGCGGATAGTCCAAGTCCATTTAAAAACATATTGAATGATATGTCTAAAAATGAATTTGATGGATTTATGTATGTTAATGATATTTCTTATCATACCCATGCACCGAATGAAGCTGGATCTGTTTATGGATTAAGTACAGTACATTCATCTAATTTTCAATTTGCAAATAAAGTAATTTCAGATTTTGATGTTTTTGCTTTAGAAACATCAAATGACATGTTTGTAAGAAAAGGTGTTGAACGACTTTGGAATAACTTTAAATGTGGATGTGGTGCTAGAAAAAATGATTTATCCGCTTATAGAAATGTTCGCGAAAAAGAAGTGATTGATATACTTAATATTGTTATACCATTAAAAACTATTGAAATTCATGCTCAGGAGGGAACATTTTATCCCAAAGAAGTGTTTAGTGAAATTTCAAATATTATATTAAATAAGCTTGGTGGATTTATTGCACATGAAGAATTAGTACTTCATACATTGGCATTTAATTTATTTCCTGAATTATATGATAGTAATTGTGGTGAGGGATATATGTTTCATAATGCAACTCATTATGCCACTACTAATGAAGATATTTTAAAAGTTAAAAATGGAATATTAAATAATAAATATGCCGTTAAAAGAGTTCCTAGAAGGATAAATGATCCTTGTAGAATTTTTGTTAATAAGGTTAATGAAAATGAATAAAAGACCTTATACACTTATTATAGATATAGATGGAACATTAATTAAACATTCTGGTGATATTTGTCATCAATATACAGAAGAAATTGAAATTTTGCCAGGTGTTATTGAAAAATGGAAAGAATTTGATATTGCAGGTCATAATATAATATTAATAACTGGAAGAAGAGAAAGTAATAGAAAATTTATTGAAGAAAAATTACAAGATGCAGGATTGTTTTGGGATCAATTAATAATGGGTGTCGGGGGAGGAAATCGGATTTTAATTAATGATCTAAAACCTTTAAGTGAAGAACCTACAGCAATAGCTATAAATGTAAGACGAAATACAGGATTAAAGGATATAAAAATATGAAATTTGTAGAAAAACCTTGGGGTTCTGAAAAAATCATTATATTAAATAATATTGTATTAAAAGAATTATTTATGAAGGCCGGTTGTAAATGTAGTTTACAATATCATAATTTTAAAAATGAAATTATCAGAGTTTTAAGTGGTAAATTAAAATTATCTTATTCACCAAATAAAGAAACATCATTAATTAATTTAGAATTATCGCCTGGTGATAGTTTTGCTATTGAACACGGAATTATACATAGAATGGAGGCTATTGAAGACTCAATTTATATTGAAGCATCATCTAATGAATTAGATGATGTTATTCGACTTGAGGATTCATATGGCCGAGTATAAAGTTCTTTTAACAGCCTCCGGTATTGGTCAAAGACTCGGCGATTTAACTAAATATACTAATAAATCTTTAGTTAAAATTGGTAAAAAACCAGCTATAAGCTATATAATCGAACGATATCCAGATGATGTAGAAATTATTGTTACATTAGGTTATTTCGGAAATCAAGTAAAAGAATTTTTAACATTAGCTTATCCTGAAAAAAAGTTTAATTTTATTAATGTTGATAAATATGAAGGTTACGGCAGTAGTTTATTATATTCAATGTTATGTGCAAAAGACGAATTACAATGTCCATTTATATTTCATGCTTGTGATTCTATTATTTTAGATGAACCTATTCCATCATTAGAAGATAATTGGCTTGGCGGGTATAATAAAACTGATAGTGCTCAATATAGAACATTTAATATTGAAAATGAATTTGTTAAAAAAATCAATGAAAAAGGTGAAATGTCCTATGATTTTGAATACATAGGCGTTTGTGGTATAAAGGATTTTGATTTATTCTGGAAAACAGCTGAAAAAATTTATTTTAATTATTCAGAAGACAGTTCATTATCTGATTGTCATATATTTAAATTTATGATTAAAAAAATAATATTTAAATACTACATATTTAATTCATGGTTAGATATTGGAAATATTTATTCTTTAAAGAAAGCGCGAGAATTTATTTATGATAAATTTGAAATTTTAGATAAATTAGATGAATCAATTTTTATAATTAATAATTTTGTTATTAAATTTTTTTATGATGTTAATATAGTTAAAAATCGCGTTATTCGTGGTGAAAGTTTACTTCCAAACGTTCCTAAAATAACAGGATCAACAAATCATTTTTATAAATATGATTATGTTGAAGGTAAATTATTTTCTAAATCAGTTAATGAAGTTAAATTTAAACAATTTTTAGAATGGGCTAATAAAGAAATATGGTCAAATAAAATTATAGAAAATTTTAAAGAAAGCTGCTTTGATTTTTATATTACGAAAACTTATAATAGAGTGAATAAATTTTTAATAAATAATAATATTATTGATAAACAAGATTGCATTAATGGAATTTTAGTACCGTCTATTGCTGATTTAATGAAATTAGTAAAAGAATATAATATCATTGACGGAATACCAGTTAATTTTCATGGAGATTTTATTTTGGATAATATTATTGAAACTGATGATGGATTTATGCTTTTAGATTGGCGACAAGATTTTTCAGGAAAAACTTCTGGCGGAGATTTATTTTATGATTTAGCCAAATTAAATCATAATCTTACAGTGAATCATGATGTAATTAATAAAAATTTATTCGAAATACATGTAAATAAAGACAATTCTATTAATTGTGATATTTTAATTAATTATAAATTAGTTGAATGTAATAAAATTCTTAAAGAATTTATTAAAAATAATAAATATGATTATAAAAAAATACAAATAATTACAGGATTAATTTGGATTAATATGAGCCCCTTACATCATTATCCATTTGATCAATTTTTATTTTATTTTGGTAAATATAATTTATTTAAAGCTTTAGGAATGGAATGAATAGAAATGGTTTAAAAGAAATTAAATTATATGTCGGTCCAATGACAAAAAATGTTGTTGATGCAGTTATTGAATTTGCGAATAAATTTAATATTAAAATAGGGTTTATTCCATCTAGAAGGCAAATCGAATTTGATCAATCTGGATATGTTAATAATTGGACCACCAGAACTTTTATGCAATATATTAGGTCAAAAACCAATTTAATAGGTTTAGAAAGAGATCATGGTGGTCCTAATCAAGGTTTAACTAATGATGATGGATTTGCTAGTTTATTTCAGGATACTCAGAATTTTGATATTGTTCATATTGATGTTTGGAAAAAATATCCCAATTTTGATGATGGTGTTAAAAAAACTATAGAATATATTAAATATTGCCATAATGTAAATCATCTTACTTTGTTTGAAGTTGGTACTGAGCAAAGTATTAGGCCATTTAATTTATTCGAATTAGATAATTTTTTATTTGAACTCCAGCATAATTTAACTAATGAAGAATTTAGTAAAATACTTTATTGTGTTATTCAATCTGGCACTTCTTTAAAAGGAACAATTAATACTGGAAAATATGATTCTGTAAAATTAAAAGATATGTGCTATATTGTAAATAAATATAATATATTATCTAAAGAACATAATTCCGATTTTGTTGATATAAATGAAATATATGATAGATATAATAATGGATTAAATGCTATTAATATTGCTCCAGAATTTGGACAGATTGAAACTAATTGCATTTTGGAATTAATTAATAATAATGCTTATTTATTAAATATATTTTATACAATATGTCTAAATTCTAATCGATGGGTTAAATGGGTAGCTTCAAATTTTAAGCCTGAAGATAATAAAATTGAATTAATTAAAATCTGTGGACATTATGTATTATCTGATCCGAAAATGAAAGAAATTATAAGTAAATTTCCTGAATTGTCTGATTTAGTCAAACAAGGTGTATTTGAAAAGTTATATAGTATATTAACTCCAAGGATATCATGATAAAAGGAATTTTATACGATTTAGATAATACTTTATGTTATTGTGCTGATTGGCATAAATTAGCCTTAAATAAAGCATTAAAAGAAATATGTGGATTTGAAATTTCAGAAGATGAACATATTTCTACATTTAATGGATTACCAACCAAAAAGAAATTAGATTTATTAATTAATCAAAGACGAATTAAAATAAATGATTATGATTTAATTTCTCAAAAAAAACAAGAATATACAAAAGATATAATTTTTGAAGAAGCAATTGTAGACCCAATAAAAGTTAAATTACATCGGCAAAATAAATTAAATGGATTAAAATCAGCATGTGTTACTAATAGTATTACTGAAACAGCAGCATTAATTTTAGAGAAAACTGGACAATTACAATATATGGATTTTTTAATTTCTAATGAAGTAGTTAAATATCCTAAACCGCACGGAGAAGGATATATTATCTCTATGATTAAATTAGGAATTTATCCTTCTGAAACTCTTATCGTAGAAGATAGTCCTGTTGGAATTCAAGCTGCAAAATCTACTGGAGCTCATGTCTGGGAAGTTAAAGATTCTATTGAAGTTACTTATGAAAATTTCCAGCAATTTATAAGTTCAATAAATATAAGAAAGGTATAAATGGCTTTAAATATTTTGGTGCCTATGGGTGGAAAGGGCCGGAGGTTCGCAAATCTTGGGTACACATTCCCTAAACCATTAATAGAAGTTCAAGGTAAACCTATGATTCAAGTTGTTGTTGAAAATTTGAATTTAGATGGAAAGTATATATTTTTGGTTTCTAGAGAACATTATACAAAATATGCTTTAAATTATTTATTACCATTAATAACAAAACCATATCAATGTGAAATTATTATTGAAGAACCTCCTATTTATGGAGCAGCTTATGCTTGTCTTTTAGCCAAACATTTAATAAATAATGATGATAATTTACTTATAGCTAATTCTGATCAATGGATAGATTATGATCCGGAAAGTTTTTTAAAATCAGTTAAAAATGTTGATGGAGCTATTTTAACATTTTATGGTACACATCCTAAATGGAGTTTTAGTAAAATTAATGAAGAAACTGGTTTTATTTCCGAAGTGGCAGAAAAACAACCAATTAGCACAAATGCCAATACAGGAATATATTATTGGAATAAAGGTAGCGATTTTATTTCATCAGTAGAAGAAATGATTGCTGATGAATTTAAAGTGAACAATGAATATTATGTAGCTCCTTCTTATAATTATTTAATTAATAAAGGTAAAAAAATAATTAATTATCCAGTTAAACAAATGTTTGGAATTGGAACTCCAGAAGATTTACAAAATTTTTTGCAATTAAATATTAAGGTTTAATAAATGTTGATATTGACACGAACAGCTTGTTTAGGTGGGGAAGTTATAAATTATAAAATTGGTGGAAATCATGATTTTTATAATCAGCAAAAAGTTAGAGTTGATATGTTTAATGAAGTTGTAAGTGGGAATACAATTAAACCTAAAAAATCTGAAATATTACCTTGGTTAGCTGATGCATCTGATACTGGTGGAGTTTATTCACAATCAGAAGAATTTAGATGGTTTACTATTAATAGTAAACCAAACTATTTAATTATGGATAATTATTCCGAACTTGTTGATAAACAAATAATTCATAAAGATGGTTGGTCTTTTTGTGGTGTTTATGGTGATTTTAAACATGAGGCATTTACAAGTAGTACTTTTATTGATGGCAGTCTTTTACCTCTTGATAAGATTTATGATTCTTATGATAATTTTTTCCAATTTGTAAAAAACAAATGGAATATTCCTATTATTTTTATTCATTTTCCTACAATTTTTGATCATAGAGAAATGTATATAAATCAGGGAATAGCAATAACTGATGCTTTAAATATACTTGCTCCTAAATATAATATACAAAATATTCATGCAGACTTATCAGAAATAGAAAAACAAGATAGTAATTATTATCATTTTACAAAAAGAACATTTAAAAACTTGGCTGATAAGATTATTATTTAATATAAGGTAAATTTAAATGTTAAAATATAATGATTTAATAAATATAATGAATGAAACTGAATATAAATTAGTTCCATTTTATAAAGGATTACGTATGGAAACTCATATGAATCCTGTTTCTATTGCCGAACCAGAATTTAATTTTATTTATGATTTTATTTTAAACAATAAATTAAAAAAAGGTTATGAAGTTGCTACTGCTTTTGGTATTTCAATGTTGGCGGCAGGATTAGCGTTTAAAGAAACAAATGGTAAATTAGTTACAATGGATGCTTATATAGAAGAGCAATTTAATAGTTGCTCTTCATATGATGAAAAACACACAATTACTTATCAAAATTCAGATGGATTTAAAACTGCCACTAAATTAATTGAAATATTTAAATTAGAAAATACAGCATCATTAAATGTAGGATTTAGTCCAACAGACACTTTTAATGTAATTAAAAATACATTCGATAATGAAAAATTAGATTATGTTTTTATAGATGCTTTACATACAGAAGAAGCGGTAATAAAAGATATTGAAGCAGTATTACCATTTTTAGATGAAAAATTTGTTTTATTTTTGCATGATGTACATTGTTTTGAATCTGGTAAAGTTCAAAATTATGTTTACGAAAAATTTGGAACCGCTTGGACTGTAGCTAAAGGTTGTGAACATCCTGGCGAAGGTTACAATTTATCTTATATAAATAAATTATAATTTAATATTTAAATAAAATATAAAATGTTCGATAAGAATTTGATAATCACATATTTAATTATATGAATAAAGTTCTGATCTGTCACAAAGGTAACATCGCTGGACCAAATCCATTAAGAGAAAATCAGCCAGAATATTTAAAAGAAGCTTTAAATTTAGGTTTTCATGTAGAGACTGATGTTTGGTTATTAAATAATACATTTTATTTGGGTCATGATAGGCCAGAATATATAATAAATTTTGAATTTTTATTGAATGAAAAAGTTTGGGCTCATTGTAAAAATTTAGCAGCTTTAGATGCTTTAATATTAGAACCTGATGCTAATTGTTTTTTTCATGATAAAGATGATTTCACTTTAACTAGTAAATGTTATATATGGACATATCCGAGAAATTTGAGATTAACTTCAAATTCAATAGCTGTTTTGCCTGAAAAAGTTAAGAATTGGAATTTAAAAGGTTGTCATGGAATTTGTACGGATTATGTTTTAAGTTATCAACGTTGGGATGAAGAAGGTAAAATATAAAATAATTTAATATTATTTATATACATAAGGATTAATTGATGAAGAATGTTGAAGAAAATAAAGTTTGTAGTATTACTGGAATAAACGGCCAAACTGGTAGTTTTTTAGCTGAATTATTACTAGAAAAAGGATATAAAGTTTATGGCATGGTTAGAAAAAGCTCTGTCTTTAACACGGAAAGAATTGAAAATATTTATAATCATCCAAATTTAAAACTTATTTATGGCGATTTGGCTGACACATTAAGTGTTGTAGATTTTATTACTCAAACTAGGCCTGATTATTTTTTTAATTTAGGTGGATTATCACATGTTAGAACCAGTATAGATATGCCTTTATCAGCTATTGATGTTGATGGTCTAGGTGTTGTTAGATGCTTAGAAGGGATTAGAAAATATAGTTCTCATACACGATTTTTACAAGCATCAACTTCAGAATTATTTGGTAATTCTCCTGCACCACAAAATGAACTTACCCCTATGGTTCCATGTAGCCCTTATTCAATAGGAAAATTGACTGGATATAGTGCTGTTAATTATTATAAACTCGCATATGGAATGTTTGCTGTAAATGCAATTAGTTTTAATCATGAATCATATCGCAGAAATCCAACATTTGTAACAAGAAAAATTACAAAAACATTATCAGAAATAAAACTCGGATTAAAAACTGAATTAAATTTAGGAAATTTAGTCTCAAAACGCGATTTTTCTCATGCTTCGGACGTTGCTGAAGCTATGTATTTAATGATTACTGCAGAAAATCCGGAAAATTATGTAATATCGAGTGGAGAAACTTATTCAATTGAACAATTTTTAGATTTAGTAGCTGCAAAATTAGAATTAAATTGGAAAGATTATGTTAAATTTGATAAACGATTGTTGAGACCTGTAGAAGTTAATTGTCTTTTAGGAGATAGTACTAAAATTCGTACAGAACTTTCATGGAAGCCAAAATATAATATTAATTCATTAGTGGATGAAATGGTTGAATATGATTTAAAATTGGCTAGACGGCAATTATTATTAAAAAATAATGAATAAAAGGAATAAATGAGAGTTTTAATTACCGGTTCCAATGGCATGCTTGGAAGAAATTTAATATCTAAATTATTACAATCAAGTTCCAGTCATACATTTTTAACTCCATCTTCTAGTGAATTAGATTTAAGTAATTCTGGTCATACTTGGGATTATTTTTACAAATTTAAACCTGAAATAATAATTCATTTAGCCGCCTTTGTTGGAGGAATTGGATTAAATAAAAAACAACCAGCCGATTTAACTCATTTAAATTTAAAAATGACTGTTAATTTATTTGACGCCATACGAGAACATAAGACAAAATATTTCTATGGCATGGGTTCAGTTTGCTCTTATCCTAAATTTCTACCCCACGGTTTAAATAAATTTTCAGAAGAAGATATGTGGGGTAAACGTAGCGAATTTACCAATTTCGGATATGGCGAAAATAAGAAAATGATGATCGTTGAATTCGAAACCCATAAAAGACAATATGGTTTAAAAGGTGCTAATTTAGTTTTATGTAATATGTATGGACCTCACGATCATTTTTTTGATCTAGAAAATTCCCATGTTATACCCGCCTTAATAAGAAAATTTTATGAAGCTAAATTAAATAATTTACCACAAGTTGAATGTTGGGGAACAGGTAAGGCAACTAGAAGTTTCCTTTATGTTGAAGATGCTTGTGATGCTATTTCAAAAGCTTTAAATATGAAATTAGATACAGATGAATATATAAACATTGGTCCCGAAGATGATATATCAATATTAGATTTAGCTAATATGATCTCTGAATTAGTTGATTATAAGGGAAATATAGTTTTTTCTGGAGAATTAGATGGACAACCAAAACGTTTATTATCTGTAGAAAAGGCTAAATCAATATTAAATTGGAAAACTGAAACTGAATTAAAAATTGGATTAATGAAAACTATCGAGTTTTATAAAGAAAATAGATTAAATTATGTAAGTGAATCAAAATGAGTAAAATTAATTTATTAGTAACTGGGTCATCTGGATTTATATATGGAAATTTTATTCGATATATGCTTAAAAATTCTAATGATTATAAAATTTCCAGTATAGATGATATTAAAGATGTTAAATTAATTAATACCATTTACGCTAATAAAGGTCATCAATTTTATATGGGTGACATTACAAATCAACATTTTGTAAATAATGTTTTTGAGATTGAACGTCCAGACATAGTAATTCATGGAGCGGCAGAATCATTTGTAGATAAATCTTTAATTGCCGGCCAAGAATTTGTAAAATCAAATGTATTAGGAACTCAAATTTTAATTGATGTAGCTTTAAAATATAAAGTTAAAAAATTTATTTATGCATCAACTGATGAGATATACGGAGCTTTAAATAATGAAAATGAACCTTCTTGGACTGAGGAATCTCCATTAGCTCCACGAAATCCGTATTCTGCCACAAAAGCTGCTGGAGAATTATTAGTTAATGCAGCTCATATTACTCATGGATTAAATTATATAATAACTAGAGCTTGTAATAATTATGGTCCAAGACAGCCAAGAAGAAATTTAATTCCAGTAACAATTGGAAATATATTAGAAGGAAAAGAAGTTCCAATATATGGACAAGGTTCTCAAATTAGAGAATGGATATATGTGCAAGATATGTGTTCAGCTATAAAAACAATTATTGAAAATAATACTATTAATGAAATATATAATATATCTTCTGGACAAGAATTTTCAAATATAGAAGTTTGTAATGAAATTTGTAATATACTTGGAAAAGGTCATAATTTATTAAAATTTGTAACTGATCCACGAGGAAATGGTCATGATTTTAGATATTCAGTAATATGCGATAAATTGAAAAAACTCGGATGGAAACCACAATATAATTTTAAAAAAAATGGGCTCGAGGCTTGCGTAAATTGGTATGTAACAAACAATTGGTTTTTAAAATAAAGAATTAAAATGCGCAATGTTCGTGGCTCTATATTAAATAGATACTCTAATAAGGATATAATGTCAGTAAAGAATGAAACAATAAAAATGGAACAAAACGAATTAGTCGATGATATTTCAAACGAAGAAATTAAAAAATCAAACGAAGAAGAAAATTTAAATGATGATGTGATGGCTCAATTAAAAGCAAAATTGGCAGCCAAAACAGAAAAAGCTGAGGAAAAAGTTATGACACCACGAATAGTAGAAAAGAAAAAGCGCAGTATTGATCTAGGAGTTGTAGCTTCTGGTCAGGCTGGCGGAAGAATTGCAGAAACTTTTAATACTCTAGGATATCCCGTTGTAGCTGTAAATACTGCCCAACAAGATTTAGAATTTTTAAATATTGACGAATCTTGCAAACTCCATCTTCAATGGACTTTAGGTGGTACTGCAAAAGATCAAATTACCTCTAAGGATGCTACTGATAATAATATTGATTCAATTCGTCAGATTATTGCAGAAAAATTAGATTCTTCAGTACACGGTTATATTTTTACTACATCTTTGGCTGGTGGTTCTGGTTCAGGTTCTGCCGAATCAATTATCCAAATGATGCAGGAATTTGGAAAGCCTATTGTAGTTGTTGCCGTACTACCTCTTTCAAATGATGATGCTATTGGTAAAAATAATACTATTTCAGCTTTAGCTAAATTAACTTCTATGGCTCAAAATAAACAAATATCTAATTTAATTTTAGTTGATAATAGCCGAATTGAAACCATTTTTGCTGATGTTTCTCAAATGGATTTCTTTAATGTTTCAAATTTAGCTATTGTGGATGGTTTAGATTCATTTAATAAATATAGTGCTCAGCCATCAAAAGTAAAGAGTTTTGATCCAATGGAATGGGCTACTGTACTTTTTTCATCTAATGGCATTTCTACTTATGGTTCTATCGATGTAGATAACGTTCAAGAACCTACAAGAATTGCTGAATCTGTTATTGAGAGCTTATCTGGAGGATTATTGGCTAGTGGGTTTGATCTTAAACAAGCTAGTCATGTAGGTGTATTATTTGTTGGAAATGAAGAAACTATGAAATCAATTCCTAGCGCAAATATTAACTATGCTATGAGTATAATTAAAGAAACTAGTCCAAGTGCTACAGGAGTTTTTCGAGGCTTATATGAGGATGAATCAATTAAGCCTGGAATATTAAGAGTTTATTCTATTTTTGCTGGATTAGGATTGCCAACTGAACGTATTAATTCTTTACAAAAATCTGCTAAAGAAGAGATGGAAAAAACTAAGGGTAGAGATCAAAATAGAAATTTAACTCTTAAATTAGAAACTGGAGTTGAAGAAACAGCCTCTGCTGCTGATAAGGTACGTGAATTAATTAAGAGAAATAGTTCAACGTTTACTAAGAATTTTGTCGGTATTAAAGATTTTCGCAAGAAATGATATATAATATATAAGTTAATAGCCTATATATTTATTATAAGTATATAGGCTATATTTATTTAATGGGTTAAGGAAATGATTGGTTGAAATTATAATAAATGGAACATCTTGTAAATTAATAGATGATTCAATACCTACTAGAGTTTTGCAGAAATTAGATTTAGAACTATCTTATAAAATCGAAGGCGCTGAATTTAGTGAAGCGTATAAATCTCGTGGATGGGATGGTACGAAACATTTATTAAGTAAAAAATTAGAATTTCCATACGGTTTATTAGATAGAGTTAAAGATTTTTTAAAAGTATATGATATTGAATATACGATTAAAGATAATCGTGATATTTTTAAACCGAGACCAATAGATATTTCAGAACGATTAAAAGAACTTAAAAAAATTCCATATGATTATCAAATAAAAGCCGCAAGTATAGTTTTAGAAAAAGATTGTGGAATAATTCGTATGGCTACTGGCGCTGGCAAGTCGATTGTATGCTGTATGATGATTGCTAACTTGGGTCGAAATGCTAATGTATATGTTATTGGAAAAGATTTATTATATCAATTACATTCATTATTAAAACAAGTATTTGTAAATATTAAAGTTGGCATTATTGGTGATGGATTATGTGAAATTGGTGATATAAATGTAATTTCTATTTTTACTGCTGGTATTTGTTGTGGTATTGATAAAAAGAAAATTATTAATGATGATTTTGATGGCGAAAATATTGTGCCAGAAAATAAACATCAATTTATTAGAGAAGCATTAAAAAAAGCCAAAGTTCATATATTAGATGAATGCCAAGTAGTAACAGCAGAAACAATTAACATTATACATAAAAATATAAATGCAGCTTATATTTATGGAATGAGCGCTACTCCATATAGAGGAGATAATAGTTCAATTTTAATTTCTGAATCAATTCTTGGCAGAAATATAGTAGATATTTCAGCGTCATATTTAATTGAACGTGGTTTTTTGGTACAACCTGTTATTAAATTTATTGATGTTCCAAAATATAAAGGAGTTCTACCTAAAACTTATCAACAAATATATACGACATATATAGTTGAAAATAAAGTTAGAAACGATCTAATTATAGAACATGCAAAAGATTTAGTTGCAAAAGGTTATAAAACACTTATTTTGTTTGATAAAATTGCTCATGGCGATTTATTATACGATGCATTAAAAGATCAAATACCATGTTCTTTATTATCTGGAAAAGACAGTAACGAACAACGTAATATTATAAAAAAAGATATTGAAACGGGTACTATTAAATGTATTATTGTTTCACGAATTTTTGAAGTGGGAGTGGATATTCCGTGTATTAATGGATTAATTTTAGCTTCGCCTACAAAATCGAAAATTAAAGTTTGTCAAAAAATTGGACGAGTTATTAGAAAGTTCGAGGGGAAAAGTTTTGCGGCCGTTATAGATTTCAAAGATTCAGCTAAATATTTTAAATTACATTCTGAAGAACGTAAAAAAATATACGAGCTAGAGCCGAAATTTAAAATACTATGGCCCCAGAAAAAGTAAATTTTATAATGGAACAAGTCAAACTTTCTAAACCTTGGGAAAATTTCTTTTATAAATTCAAGGATATAGAAGAAGAACCTTTTAAATCCAAAGTATTCTTATGGAAAGAAGTTCACATATTAGCTTATATATGTAAGCGATTTAAAGAGTTATATAATAAAGACTATGCTATAACGCAAAAAAATGCACCATCAAAGTGCCCTGATATGTTTTTTGTAAGAAAAATGATTTCGACTTTAGGCACTACAAATATGGTGATTGTTAAAGAATATATTGATTGGATATACGATAAAAAAATTATTCCAGAAAACAAGAAAATTAGAACATTATCCTATTTTATGACAGCAGGATTTGTAAATGAATTTTATTTCCAAAAATCGGAATCTGAAATAGTTAAAAGATCTACTTCTCTTCCTAAAAACTATAAAGAAATTGCTAATGCTTTAAATGTTTCAGTAGATACATATGGAGATTTAGCTTTTATAAAAATGGCCTCAGATAGAGCTAAAGGTGATTTAAATAATCCTAATGTAGTATTTTTTGAAAATATTAAAGCTTTAGGATTTGATATTTCTATTTTGGAGAAATTGGCTGAATGAAAGTTGGAGATTTTATTAAAATTGTATTATCATCTAACCAAGTTGAAGAGGGAATTATTATTTCAGTAGATGATATTGAAAAAATTGAAATAGCTCCACAAAAATTCATTTACAGACATTGGTTAGTTTTAGCTCATAAAGATTTTCCTAATTTAAAACTTACTGTTGATAAAAAGGAAATTATAGCTTTTCAAATTAGTGAAATTGAATTACAAAAAGCAAAAGAAGTATTTGTTGTAGATGATCAAACTATAAATCAAGAAAATGATTTAGTTTCAATAGATATTAATGACAAAAATTCACGTATTAAAAGGTTGGCACATTTAGCTATTAAAAATGGAGAAAAGGAGCGTAATTATTTTAAAAAAAATATTAAAAATAATAATGGTATTCCTCCAAATATAAGCTTATCACCTAAATATAAATTGCCATTTTTCATTAAAAAATAAATTTATGAAATCTTCTTCTAAGAAATTTACTCATAATTTAATTAAATATAGTAGATTTGATTTATCATATGATTATATTTGCACAGTTTGTGGAATTGAATTATATAAAGCTATTTTTGATGAAGAATATTTTCTCTTGAATGAAGGGCATTTATCTACAGATTACTATGAATATAATTGTAATGAGTGGATTATTAAAAATATAGTAGAGTAATATGGAAAAAGAAAGTTATTTAACTCATCAATTAGTAAGACATATTTTCCCTAATTATAAAGGTTATAATGATTTTAAATGTAATATTTGTGGTATTTATTTATGTAAAATGAATGATATGTATTTTTTACTTAATAATGATGGATCAGGTCCGAATAATGAAGATGAATTTTCATTGACTTGCAATCAGTTTATTATTAAAAATATAATAGAATGAAGTATTTAACTCATAATTTAATTGAATGCAAAGATCAGTATTATGATTATTATGTAGATTTTAAATGTAATATTTGTGGTGTATTATTAGCCAAATCTTTACATAATAAATTTTATTTAATTAGAAAAAATCCAAATGATTTTTATGATATTGAATATGATGAATTTTTATTAAATTGTAATGAAGTTATAATTAAAAATATAATAAATTAAAATGATAAAAATAATTAAATATTTAGATCATGAATTAATTAGATCGAATCCTAATTATGATATAAATGATTATCGGTGTATTAATTGTAATATATTACTTTATCAGGCAGCTAACGAAAAATATTTTTTTATAGATGAAAATTCTCATAATGTATATAATTTTATTTATACATGTAAAGAATGGATTATTAAAAATATAATTGAATAATATGGAAAAATATTTAACTCATCAACTAATTAAACATGCTTTTGAAGGTTATGATTCTTATCAAGATTTTACATGTGAAATTTGTGGAGTTTATTTATGTAAAATGGATAGTATATATTTTTTACTTAAAGATGACGGATCAGACACTCTTGATGAAGATGAATTTTTATTAACTTGCAATCAGTTTATTATTAAAAAGATAATAGAATGAAATATTTAGATCATGAATTAATTCAAATTGATCCTAATAAAGATATGTACTATTATCGATGTATTAATTGTAATGTAATACTTTATAAAGCATTTGATAAAAACTATTACATTATAATTGAAAATCCATATATTATATATAAATTTTTATATACATGTAAGGAATGGATTATTAAAAATATAATTGAATAATATATAAATATATTTATCTCATATTGATTAGAACAAAAACATATGATGATTTTATATGCACAAAATTTTAAAATTAAATATTTAAATCATGATTTAATTAAAATTAATAATTTAAATATATGTTTTAAATGTACTGTTTGTAATGTTATTTTATATTCTGTATATAGTAAGCCAGCTGGTAAACTTATATTTTATGAACCATTACCAGGCCCCCTTTCTGAATTTAAATATAATTGTAATGAATATATTATTAAAAATATAATAGAATAATATGAAATATTTAACTCATGAATTAATAAAAACTAAAATGTATGGTGATAATTTCAATAATGATTTTATATGCACTATATGCGGAGTATTATTATATAAAGAAAATATAAATAATCGTTTTTTTGAAATTAAATCAAAAAATCATTTAAATGAATATAAAATTTTTCAATTAACTTGTGATGAAGTCATTATACAAAAAATAATAGAATGATAAAATATTTAGATCATCAATTAATTCAAATTGTCCCAATAGAAGATATAAACGATTTTAAATGTATAAATTGTGGTATTATACTTTATCAATCATCTAATAAAAATTATTACTTTATCGATGATAAACAACGTAAATATTATAAATTTTTATATACATGTAGTGAATGGATTATTAAAAATATAATTGAATAAAATGCAAAAGTATTTAACTCACGAATTAATTCGAACATATATATGTGGTAAAACTTATTATAATGATTTTATATGTTTAAAATGTAACGTCTTATTATATGCGCAAAATCAACAATATTATAAAATTACATCGTGTGATTCTTATGATAACTCTCAAATTTTCACATTAACTTGTGATGAAGTCATTATACAAAAAATAATAGAATGATACAATATTTAACTCATAAATTAAAGCCATATGGAAAGTTTGGACACCATTTTGACTTTAAATGTGAAATTTGTAATGTATGTTTATTTCAATCTTCTAATACCTATTTTTATTTAATAAATAATGACGGATCAACCTTTGATGTTAAAAACTTTCTATTAACTTGTAATGAATGGATTATTAAAAATATAATAGATTGAAAATGTTAAAAATAATTAAATATTTAACTCATGAATTAAAAGAAATTAAAAATTATGGTAGCTTTTATGATTTTAAATGTACTATTTGTAATGTATGTTTATTTCAGTCTTCTACTGGTACTTATTATTTAATTGAAAATAATAAAACTGATGATGAATTTTTTTTATTAACCTGTGATGAAGTGATTATCAAAAATATAATAGAATGATTAAATATTTAACTCATGAATTAATTAGAATTTACCCTTATGATGATATTTTTGATTATAGATGTAAAAATTGTAATGTAATATTATATGAAACCTCTAACATGAAATATTTTTATATATGTGAAAAACCGAGATTAATTTATGAATTTTTATATACTTGTGATGAATGGATAATTAAAAATATAATAGAATAAAATAAAAAATGATAAAATATTTAAATCATGAACTTATAAAAATCGAATATTTTGATTTGCATTTTAAATACAATATTTGTAATATTTTTTTATGTAAACTGTATGATGATTATTATGAATATAATAAAAATTCAACAAAGTTTATTAAATATAAATATACTTGCGCCGAGCAGATAATTAAAAACATATTAGAATAATAATGATATCCAAAGAATTAAGAAATGTCCCCGAAACAAAATTAAAAACTCTAATAGATGAATTAGATAAAACTGATGAAAAAAAATCCAGTTTATTAGCTAAAGCATACGAAAGATATTTTAATGCCAATATCCCTATCATGTATTGGAAATTAGAAATGTCAAAATTTAATGGAGACCCAACTTTATTAAATATTTATAATGATCTAATTGTCGATTTAAAAAAAACATATGATAACGGAAAAACTCTATGCCTCGCTGGTAGTTTTGGCCGAGGAAAAACTATGACAGTTACTAATATATTAAAACGTGCAGTTGAAAAAGGTTACACAGCCCTCTACGTCACACTCAATGATATTATTTCTGCAATTTATTCTCCAGACGCCTACTCAGCACGAAAAGAATTATTAACCGTAGATTTTTTAGTTATAGATGAATTTGACTCAAGACATATGTCCAATACCAATCAGTCAATAGATTTTTTTGCCAGAACTATTGAAGATATATTTAGAACTAGATCTCAAAATAAATTACCCCTTTATTTATGTACTAATTCCCCAAACCCTTTAGAAGCCTTTAAAGGATCATTAAAAGAAAGTATTACTAGCCTTTGGAACTATGTTGATCTTATTCCCGTTACCGGAAAAGACTTTAGAGCGGAGAAATGATGCAGGATATCGATTATCGAGTATTACAAGGTATAGCCCAAAGCTCTTTCGTTGCACTATCTTATAGCAATAAATATGATGAAAAATTATTCATAAGCCCAGAAGCTAAAATCATAGCTAAACCTATGATCGATTATGCTAAAGCTTATCACTCAGCTCCATCTAAACGAACATTATTAGAAACTTATAAAAATGAAAAAGACTTACTCCCACATTTAGAAAATTTTTATACTTCTATTGAATCTAAAAAATATAATGATTCAGATTTTAAATTTGATTTAGAAAAATTAAAAGAACGATTTTGCTCATTTAAATATAAAGAATTAAAAAAACTTAATACAGAAACTGAAGATATTCAAGTAGGTGTCAAACAAGCTCAATCTATCCTAAATGAAATTAAAGGTTTAAATCACGCCCAAACTTCAACTAGAAAATCATTAAAAGAATTTACTCCAGATTTTATAGCCGAATATAAAGCCAAACAAAAAAATCCAGACTTAGGTAAAGGTATTTTAACAGGATACTCATATCTAGATTTCTTAAAAAATGGATTTAGACCAGCTGATTTAATCATGATCGCCGGTGAATCTGGTGCCGGAAAATCAATGTGGCTAAATAACATCGCAGTTAATATGTGGATGCAAAATAATACCATTGATACTCATCCAGATAAATATACTAAAGGATATAATGTTGTTTATGTATCTCTAGAAATGCCTTTAGCCGATATGTATCAAAGAACTATCGCCTGCGTAGCTGATGTATCTTCCTATGGAGTAAGAGATGCTAAAAATTCAGCAGAAGAAGGAATTGCACTAGGAAAAGCAACCAAATTCTTCAAAAATTATCCATATACTTTTGATATAATAGATGTTCCACGAGGTTTTACCGTAGAACAACTAGAATTACAAATGGAGCAAATTAAAACCCAATATAAACCAGATGTAGTTTTTATTGATTATTTAGGATTAATGGATGAAGTTGATGACCAAGAAGATTGGCTAAAATTAGGTTATCTAGCTGGTAGAGTTCATGAGTTCGGTAGAGTTTATGAAATCCCAGTTGTTACAGCCGTTCAAATGACAGATAAACGCGCCGTCAAATCCAAAGAAGATTCAGATAAAATAGGCTTACATAGAATTGGTCGATCAGGATTAATTGCCCACCACGCTACTATGGTTATTCAAATCGAAACCAAAGGCGGAAAAGATGACGGAATTAATGATTTTAAATATCATATTGTTAAAAATCGTTATGGTGAATCTGGTGGATCAGCTTGCGTAATTAAAAAATATAGTCATTGTAAAGTTATTGATAAACCTTATGATGTATCCGCTAGAACTGATTATACTATAAATGATGACATTAGTGTAGATATATCGAAATATTTAAATGACTAAAGATAAATACTCATTATATAAAACTGTAGGAAAAGCTATTCGTATTGAATATGATCATAGCTCAGATTCTGTTTATTTAGTTTTTGAATTAATTGATGAAGATTTTAAAAAACGCATTAAAAATGATTGGACTGAAGATATAGATCTGGAATTAGATAATAAAAATTTAATAATAAAAGAATAATTTCACTGATATATATTTATGTTATCTATAAATAAAGGAATTTAATGCCGTTTTATACTATGTTATGTCATGCCTGCAACCACGAATTTGAAGATTTTTTCTCTGCTAAAGCTCCAGTTCCTACATTATGTCCTAATTGTAATGTAGATGGATATGTTCAAAGATTAATTCCAAGTATTGTCTATGCCAGAGTGCCTTTAACAGGACAAGATCTTAAACAACAAATTAAAAAAGAAGCTGCTCAAATTAAAGCTCAAGTTAGTACCAATGAAAATTTAAGGGCTAATATTGTAGGTGAACAGAAATACGAACAGCATGTTAAAGCTACAGAAAAATTAAAAGAAACGTATAAAGATTAATATGTCTAAAAAATATTTAAAGGAAATTTTACAAACCCTTTTAAATGTAGATGATATTGATGTAATTAAATATACAATCGAATCTCTTATCGAGGAAATTGAAGAAGAGCTCAATAATAAAAAGGATGGTGAAGACCTGTAATAACAAGGATTTGGATGAGTAATTTGAATAAAGACGAAATAAATGAAATTGTAAAAGAATTTATTGAGCTAAGAGAACGAGCCGAAAAAAGTAAAAGCAAAAAAATTAAAAGCAAATTCCTCGAGTTTCAATCAACTATAGTAAAAAAATTATCGCATCTGGTATTATTAAGAACTAATAGATACAGAATGTTTTCAAATTATCATGACCTGCAGCAGGATGGATTCGAGGCTCTCTTTATGGCATTAAAAACTTACCGCCCAGAAAAAGGGGATTTCTCCTGGTGGGCTAAAAAATATATAGATACTAGAGTTTCGAGAGCTGCTAATTCACATTCTACTATTAAATATCCATTAAAAACAATTAAAGATTTCAAACCTCATAAAGTCAGTATCATCCCTGTTATTACCGATATTGCTTTAGATCCTCAACAATCTTTAGAACAAATGGAAATTAAAAAGGCAATTACAGAAGCTATCGTATTATTACCCGAACTACAACAAAAAGTAGTTAAATTATCTTTCGAAATGGCTGGAAATAGAGCTTCTACAATAACAAAAATTTCTGAAGAATTAAAAATATCACGATCAGCTTGTATGAAAATATTAGAAGAAGCGAAACAAACTTTAAAATTAACATTGATTAGTAACTTGACGGATTTGGAGAATAATGAGTGATATCGAAAATAGCGAACGATTTGTTTTATTTCCTATAAAGTATAATGAAATTTGGAAAATGTATAAGGATGCCGAGGCTTCCTTTTGGACCGCTGAAGAAGTTGATTTAACCGGTGATATAAATGACTGGAAATCTTTAAAAGATTCTGAAAAATATTTTATTAGTCATATTTTAGCTTTCTTTGCAGCTTCAGATGGTATTGTTGGAGAAAATTTAGCATTACGTTTTTATGGTGATGTAAAAATCCCCGAAGCTCGTGCATTTTATGGATTTCAATTAATGATGGAGGGTATACATTCAGAAATGTATAGCTTATTAATTGATACTTATATTAATGATGATAAAGAAAAAAATAAATTATTTAACGCTGTTAATGAAATTCCCATTATAAAAGAAAAAGCAAAATGGGCTTTAAGATGGATTGATTCAAATGAGTCATTCGCAGAACGACTAATTGCCTTTGCTATTGTTGAAGGTGTGTTTTTTAGTTCATCATTTTGTTCTATTTATTGGCTTAAAAAACGCGGCCTGATGCCAGGGTTAGCATTTTCCAATGAGAGTATAAGTAGGGATGAGAATCTCCATTGCGAATTCGCTTGTTTACTATATAAAACATTAGGATTTAATTTATCTCAAGATAGAATAAATGAAATTTTTACGCAGGCGGTTGAACTAGAATGTAAATTTGCGACTGAAGCTCTTCCTGTTAGTTTAATAGGAATGAATGCTGACTTAATGAGTCAATACATAAAATATGTAGCTGATAGACTTGCGGTATCATTAGGATATAAAAAAATATATAATGAAACTAATCCGTTTGACTGGATGGAATCAATTTCATTAGTTAAAAAAGGTAATTTTTTTGAAGTTAAAGTTGCCAATTATAAGAAAAATGGAGTCGGATTAACTGCTGAGCAAAATTCTGTTTCATTTGACGCTGATTTTTAATTTATAAATACTAAAATAGGAAATACTAATGTTCGTAATTAAACGCGATGGATCCAAGGAACAAGTAAAGTTTGAAAAGGTAGCTAAAAGAATAACGAGAGTCGCCAAAGATCTTAAAAATGTTGATCCTAATGCTGTAGCTCAAAAAGTTATTCAGGGTATTTATGATGGCGTATCTACTGTAGAATTAGATAAACTTGCAATAGAAGTAGCATATTCTATGACCACTATGCATTATGAATATGATCGATTAGCTGTTAGACTCGCTGTTTCAAATTTACATAAAAATACACCTTCTACTTTTTCTGAAGCTGTTGATAAAGTTTACAATTCAGTTGATGTATTTGGAAATAAACGTCCATTAATAGCTGAAGATGTATATACTATAATTAAGAAAAATGCTCACATTCTGGATTCAAAAATTGATTATGATCGGGATTATTTATTAGATTATTTTGGATTCAAAACATTAGAGCGATCTTATTTATTAAAGATAAATGAATATGTTGATAATAAATTAACACAAAAAATCGCATTTCGGCCACAACATTTATGGATGATGGTTTCAGTTGGAATTCATAAAGAAGATATTGATGCCGCATTAGAAACATATGAAATTCTTTCTAAAAAAGAAGCTACACATGCAACTCCAACATTATTTAATGCAGGATTAATTAAAAATCAGCTCAGCAGTTGTTTTTTAATAGCAATGAATTCTTCCGATTCAATGGCTGGTATTTATGATACATTAAAACAAACTGCTTTAATAAGTCAAAGTGCCGGAGGAATTGGATTACACATTCATAATATAAGATCAAAAGGATCTCCAATATTTGGCACAGGAGGATTATCAAATGGTATAATTCCTATGTTAAAAAACTTTAATGAAACTGCGCGTTATGTTGATCAGGGCGGGAAAAGGAAAGGCTCATTTGCCATATACTTAGAGAGCTGGCATTCCGATATCTTTGAATTTTTAGATTTACGTAAAAATAATGGTAAAGAAGAATTTCGTGCAAGAGATTTAAATCTTGCTTTATGGGCTCCTGATTTATTTTTCAAACGAGTAAAAGAAGATGGAAAATGGACATTAATGGACCCAGCTAAATGTAAAAATCTTTCCGATGTTCATAGTGAAGAATTTGACAAATTATATATTCAATATGAACAAAACAATATGGGTGAAAAAACAATTAATGCACGTGATCTTTGGAGTAAGATTGTTGAAGCACAAATTGAAACTGGTCAACCATATATTTTAGCAAAAGATGCTTGTAATAATAAATCAAATCAAAAAAATCTTGGTACAATTAAGAGCAGTAATCTTTGTATAGCTGGTGATACATCTGTTTTTATTAAAACCTCATTAGTGGATGATGAAATTGAACTTCCAATTAATAACGTTGTTAACATGTTTAAAAATGGAGAAAAATTATTTATCAAATCATATGATGAAATAAATGATAAAATTACTTTCAATGAAATATTAAACGGTGCAGAAACAAATCGTGAAGCTGAAGTTTTAAAAATTACTTACAATGATTATGAAATAGTTTGTACCGAAGATCATGAATTTTTCACCACAAGAGGTTACGTAAAAGCCAAAAATTTATTGGAAACAGATATTTTAAAATTAATTTAATTGGAATTTAATGATAGAAAAAGAAAATGAAGAAAAAATAAAACAAAATAAATTTTATTGTGAGTTTGATTCAAAATTTTATAATCGCATACAAATGGTAAAATTATTAAAAATAAATGTAGACATGTTTAATTATTATTTTAATAAATTATCATTAGAATTACAAAATGAAGTAATTAAAAGTAATGATTATAAATATAAATATTTATATAGAATTATATCTAATAAAATCATATATTGTATTTATTCTAATAAATTAATTCCATTTGAAAGAGTTCTTAGAGGATGCATAACATTTTCAGATGTTGAAAGTTTATGGGGTAAAGGAATATCAACACGAAATAAAAAAAGACCCGAACATGCTAAAATAATTTCTCTTAAGCTTAAAGGTGTTAAAAAATCTAATGAACACCGTAATAAAATGACTCAAAGATTAAAATCTATAGATTTTAAAAAAAAAGTACTGTCTAATAAAGGAATTGAATATACGGATGATTCTTCTGTATATGAAAAATATGCCGCCCTGTATTCTAATTTATTAAAATCGTTTGATTTTAAAAAATCATTTGTTTTAAATAATTATAAATTATATTTAGAAGATACAGAATTAACTCATGAAGAAATTAATCAAATGAGTGAAACTGAAATTTTAAATTTATATTCTGAATTAATGTCAATAAAAAGTTCTATAGCTATGGCTAATTCAACTTCAATGGGGAATGCCAAAATAGTTAAAATTGAAAATTTACAATATAATTTAAGAAATATAAATTCAATTGATGTTAGATCTGAAATGGAAAAGAAAATAATTTCTTTTTTTGAACGTAATAAAATTTATTGGGATTATGAAACTGAAATTATAAAATATTTTTTTAATTTTAATAGAAGATATATTATGGATTTTATATTTTATATTGATGGTAAATGTAATTATATGGAAGTAAAAGGTTCGGTTAGAAGTAGTGATGTTGAAAAAACATTAGCAAAAACCAAAACAGCAATTGAAAAATTTGGTGAAATATATGTTTATCAAAAAGAATTAATTACGTCGATAAAAGATTTAGATAAAATTAAATATAATAATTTTTCAGAATTTAAGTTAAAACACGTATATGGAGATTGAATGTTAAAAATAGAAAAATTGTCACAAAAAATTCCGGTATATGATTTAACTGTTAAAGATAATCATAATTTTTTTGCTAATAAGATTTTGGTTCATAATTGCGCCGAAATAATTGAATATTCTGATGATCAATCAACCGCAGTATGTAATTTAGCATCTATCTCACTACCTTCTTGCGTTGAAGGTAAAAAATATAAACGAACATTTAATTTTCAAAAACTATATGATATTACTTATCAATTAACTATAAATTTAAATAAAGTTATAGACATAGAATATTATCCTGTTGAAGAAGCTAAATATTCTAATTTAAAAAATAGACCTATCGGTATTGGTATTCAGGGTTTAGCTGATGTTTTTGCTTTGATGCGATTAACCTGGGATAGCAAAGAAGCTTTAATATTAAATCAGCATATAGCTGAAACAATGTATTATGCTTCGTTAAATGCTTCTGCAGATCTGGCTAAAAAAGATGGTCCTTATGAATCTTATTCTGGATCACCATTAAGTGAAGGTATTTTTCAATTTGATTTATGGAATACTAAACCTACATTGGAAACATGGGATTGGGATAAATTAAAGAAAAAAATTAAAAAATATGGTGTTCGGAATTCGCTGTTATTAGCTAACATGCCAACAGCTTCTACGTCTAATATACTTGGTAATACCGAATGTTTTGAACCAATTACTTCCAATATTTATACGCGCCAAACATTAAGTGGTGAATTTGTACAAGTAAATAAATATTTGCTAGAAGATTTAATTGAATTAGGATTATGGAATGATACACTTAAGCAAAAAATTATAGCTTCAAATGGATCAATTCAAAACATTGCTGAAATTCCAGATGATATTAAATTATTATATAAGACTGTTTGGGAAATATCTCAAAAAATAATAATTGATATGGCAGCTGCTCGCGGTCCTTTTATTTGTCAGTCACAAAGCATGAACCTTTATATTAAAGAAGCAAATACTGCTAAGGTTACCTCTGCAATATTTTATGCTTGGGAAAAAGGATTAAAAACTTTGGTGTATTATTTAAGAACTACAGCTGCACGCGAAGCTGCTAAATTTACTGTTGATAAAGAAATTGAAAATCAAGTATTAGAAGCTAATCAGGCACTTATTGAAGGTGTAGCATGTTCATTAGATAATCCAGAATCTTGTGAAATGTGTTCTGGTTGAAATTTAATAATCCAGTCCTATATGTCGAGATAGAATTTTAAAATTCTTCTATTAACTAGAATATAATAAGGAAAAATTAAATGGAACAATTATCATTTAAATTTATGGAATCACAAGAATATAATAAATCAAAAGAAGATAAAATGCTTATTGCAAAATCTTTAATTAAAGATGCAGAAGATTTTGTATCTAAACATTTACCATGTTCAGATGTAGTTATATCTAATGAAGAATTAATGGCGGAAGCAAATGCTCTAGCTGATAAATATTTAAATATCTCAGGAATGGATGCTTTATGTATGGCCGCAAGAGGTGATTTCTACGATACCGATTTAGAAGGTAGTATTTTGCATGCTAATTTGAGAAGAATAGCTTTTTTACTTAATATGTACTAAAATGGAAGAAACGGTATTTGCTGATAATGATAATTTTAAAGAAGTTCATGATCAGCTTCGTTTTATTTGGTTTAGAAATTTATTAATACAAACTGGCATGGATTTAGAAAATTGTTTTCCAGATTCAGATGATCCACATGATCAGACAATTGAGCAGAAATTAAAATTAAAAAATATACTAAGTGATAATAAAATATTCATTGTAGATAATAATGATGATTCTTTAATGATTTATATTCAAGATCAATTAATTGGACAATGGAATAAACCTCGGTATGATAAAAGAGAAGATTTATCACAAAGAGGGAAAAGAAATAAATATTATATAGGTATTAATTTAAATTATTGGTCTGTTTTTGATGAAATTGAAAGTTGATTTTAAAATAAGGTAAATAAAATGGAAGATATACAGGCTAAACCAGTTGAAGAAAATGTTGAAAGATTAACTCCGGAAGAATTACAGGCGATTAATCAAGCTAAAGCTAAAACTTCGTATGCTATGTTAGTTGTTGAAAAGGCTTATGGTAATGTTCAAATAGCCAAATTAGAAGTTGAGAATTTATTATTAACATTTTATAATAGGCATCAAATAAATATTGATACTGATGAAGTTACTGATGATGGAGTAATTCATCGTAATGTAAAAACAAAGGAAGATAAAAATGGACAGTGAAAAATTACAAAAATTAGCAAACTTAGCAATCGTTAGACAACATGCTGCCGGAGTTACTGCTTCAACAAATTTTCAAAAAGCTTATATAAATAAGGTTAATAATTGTTTATCCGCTTTAGATGCAGAGTTTGTTAAAGAATTGACCGATTTAGTTGGAGATGTAAGTAAGCAAGATAATGCAACTATTTCTCAAAGATTAGCAGAAGAAAAAGCTAAATTAAATAAGCCAGTTCAGAAAGAAGTTGTAAATACTTCGGCTTTAGATGAAACGGTATTAGTTGATTTAGAAGTTTCAAATAAATCTGAAACTAGACCTTCTATTAAGACGAGTAAAAAAGCTAATAAAAATGAAGCTTCAAAGTAAAAATAAATTTTCCACAAATTCTATTATTAAATTATATGATAGAGAATCTTTAAATAAACAAAAAATAGCTGGAAGATGTGTAGCTTCAATATTAAAAGAATGTGGAAAATTAATTAAAGATAAAACACCTAATTTATCATTAAGAGATTTGGAGCAAATTACATATTTATATACAAAAAATATGGGATGCACTCCAACTTTTTTAAATTATCATGGATTTCCTGGAGCTGCTTGTATTTCCGTAAATAAGCAATTGGTACACGGGATCCCTTCAGATTATATTTTAAAAGAAGGTGATGTTGTTTCTGTTGATGTGGGAGCAACATTTGAAGGTAAGATTGCTGATGCTGCTAGAACTTGGATTTATGGAGATCCTATTTCTCAAGAACATGTTAGACTGATTAATACTTGTAAAAATTCATTAAAAGCTGCTATTTCTAAAATTGAGGTTGGAAAAAGACTTGGTATCATAGGTTATACCATTTATAATGAAACGAAGAATTCTGGATTTTCATTAATTACAAATTATGGAGGACATCATATAGCAGATAATGTACCTCATGCTGAAACTTTTATAGCTAATAAAGAAGATCAATTTAAAGGTAATAGAATGCAGTATGGGGAAGTTATGGCAATAGAGCCGATGTTAGTTATAGGTTCTCCGGAAACTAAAGTATTGGAAGATAAATGGACTGTGATGACATCTGGAATTGGATGTCATTTTGAGAATACGGTTTGTTTAATGGAGGATGGGGTACATATACTTACAGAGGTTCCTAATGAAGATTGATTTTGATGATTCTAGTTTTGTTGAATTAATTTTATCTGGGCCTGGGAAAGTTAATATTATATTGGGAGCTAAGGATGGAAATAATCCTTTAAATACAATAATTAATTCTGCTGAAATTTCTTTAGTTCAATTGGCGGAATTAGTTGCAGATTTAAATATTCCTTTGCCACTTGTAAATAAAAAATAATAATTAGATTTTGTCGAGAGTTTGTTGAATTTATTTCTTTTATTAGAAATAAATTGGTATTTTAAATATACTAAATAAAATAGAAAGAAAAACATATGAATATCACTGTTTCACAATATATCCGTAATTTAAATCGTCGTAATTTTACTAATAATGTTCAGAGAGTTTTGTATACTCTTTTGACTGCTCCTGGTTGGGTATCTCGTGGTAGTTTTCGAGTTCCATCAGCTACCGCTCGTCTTCGTGATCTAAGGAAGTCTGACTATGGTAATTTTTCAGTTGAATGTAAGAATTCATCTGATTTAGGCCGTACTGGAACTCCTACTACTTGGTATGCTTTGACGAATACTCATCGTTTAACGGTCAATCAGCTTCGTAGAGTTTTTGAAGGCGTTTGATATAATTTAATTTTCCATAAAATATTTATTCCTTTAGCCCCCGATATTAATTTATCGGGGGTTTTTTTATGTCAATTTTTCCTTTTATTGATATATAATTAATAAGAGGTAAATATTGAAGACTAAGTATCCTAATCAAATTGATGATTTACATGTTGATCAATTAGAAGCTTTAATTAGCTTAGAAAATATTATTGGTACTAATCCAAATGGTGCTTATTCAACTGTAAATGATAGATTAAATAATTTAGATGAACAATTAAAATCACTTAATATTTTATTATCTAAAGATTATTTACAATATTTAAATCTATCAACAATATTATCATTAAATAATCATACTGATGGATATGATATTATATTATCAGAGGGTGATGCTTTAACTGGTGTGGGTGGAATTGTAAATATTTATGGTGATACTACAATTACTGGTTATTTAAGTGTAACTAAAAATATAGATTTAAATAATAATAATATTAAAAATTTACCATTACCTATTTATCCAGATGAGGCGGCTAATAAATTATATATAGATAATCAAATTTCCGCACAAAGTAATAAATTTAATAACTTAATTACTTCCATTATAAATAAAGATAATAATAGTATCCAGTATACAAAAGGAATAAGCCAATGTTTTCCTGAACCTAAAGCTAATCAATATCTTAAGAGAACTAAAGATAATAGTGCTTGGGAGTTTAAAGAAATAGATTTAGAAACAATATATAATAAAATAGAATCAATTAATAAGTCAATTAATTTTGTTAGTAAGATAATGACACATGGGCAAGATTTTATTGTAAATATTGGCGATGCTATTAAAGGTGAAGATGGATTCGTAAATATTGATTCTGAAGTAATAATACATAAGGGATTAACTATTAATGGTACTTTGGATGCACAATATCATAATTTAAGTAATTTATTAGATCCAACCTTACCACATCATGCTGTAACAAAGAAATATTTAGATGATAGAATTCCTAAACATGTTATCATTTCAGATAATTTATATAATAATGTAGATGTTTATTATCATGATAAATTATTTAATTGTAATATTTTAAATTTAAATATTACATTAAGTGATAATATAATAATATCAGGTATTAAATTTCCTGAAAAGCCTGTAAGATTTAATTTAATTAATTGTAATGATATATTTAATATTATATTAAAACATAATGATTGTTCAGTTTTTGGGAATTCGTTTAAATTGGCTAATTGTGATGATTTGGTTATTCCTCCAAATGGCTGTTGTGAGCTAATTTACGATTTTGATCAATCATTTTGGAGAGTTATTTCGACTAATTTTAACAATTAACAGCTAATTATCCTGTATATATAACATGACAACGAAGTACCCTTTTAGCGTTGATACAAATACTGAAATACCTCTTTCAACAGATAATGTCACTCCTGTATCTGCTGAGGTTGTTAATACGCTTCGAGGAGCAATTTTAGCTGTAGAAGGTGAATTAGGACCCGATCCATCACGAGAATACGGTACAGTTAGAGCTCGTTTAGATGCAATGCAGGCAGCTATTACGGGAACTGGTGTAATTATTGGCGGATTAAATCCAAACAGAATATTAACAACAGACTTAACCGGTGGAATTTCTTCAGAAATTCCATTATCTGGACAGTTATTTTCGGTATTTATGGAAAATCCAGTAGGAACGATGTCATGGTCCAGAATTACGAATGACATGATTTTGCCTAGTTTTATTGTTTCGATAGCTGGTGGCATAGCAGTTGAGGTTGGTCAAACCGTAGTTACTCCGGCATTTACCGCTTCTTATAATCGAACACCTATAAGTGTAATATTAACTGATTCAAATGGGTCTCCACCAAAAAATGTTACAGCTACTCCTAATTCTTTTAATTCAAATGCATCTATTACAAAAAATACAGTTAATGCTACATGTGATTTTACAATAACTGCAAATGATGGGATTGTTTCAAAAACTGCAACAACAACTTTTATTTGGGAGCAGAAGAATTACTCTGGAGTTGGTACAGCGGGACAAAATTCAGCTGCCTTTATTTTAAGTTTAAATGGCGTATTATCTGGAGGATTAGCTAATACATTTTCTGTTACAGCTGGTTCTAATCAAAAAATTTATTTTGCTTGTAGAGCGGCTTATGGAACACCTACATTTACAGTAGGTGGATTTTCTGGAGGATTTAATTTAGTATCCAATTCAATAAGTGTTACAAATGCCCATGGGTTTACTGAATTATATCAACTTTGGGAAAGTACAAATGTTAATCTTGGATCAACTACAGTGAGTGTGACATAATGACTATTCCCCTTATAGATAAAATTAAACCTAAAAATAATGGCAGTTTTCCAGTATATGATGATGTTGATGGTTACGGTGGTTTCCAAGTTCGATTAAATATCGCTGATAGAGATTCTATTCCAGATTTAAACAGAAAAGCTGGAATGTTAGTAAAGACATTAAGTGATGGATATTATTGGGAATTAAGTCCTAATTTACATGATTGGGTTCAGGCTCCTTTTTCAGAAGGATCTGCAGTAGCTGTAGATTTAAATATTTCAGGACAAGCAAAAGGTTCAACTTTATATTTTGATGGAACTAGTTGGGTACAATTACCACCTAGTATTGATGGATATGTTTTAACAACTCATTCTGGAGGGCAAAATCCAACATGGTCACCAGCAACAACAATATCCACATTAAGTCCAATAGATGTTGATAAATCAACTGCTGTAATTGGAACATCTTCAAAAGCAGCTCGAGAAGATCATAAACATAATATTTCTACGGCTTCAGCGGTATCGATAGGAACAGTTAATGCTGAAGGTACATCTACAGCATTAGCAAGAGCTGATCATACACATAATGTTACCGGATTTAATATTCCAGGACAAGCTCAAGGTGACGTTTTATATTTTAATGGCACAAGTTGGGTTAAATTGCCTGCTGGTCAAGATGGTTATTTTTTACAAACTCACTCTTCTGGTCCGGTTTGGGCATCCGCTACAAGTGTTCTTAATTCAAATGCTTATATTGCTACTTGGTATGTAAATCAAAGTACAGGTTTAGATACAAATGATGGTTTGACTTCTGGAACAGCTTTAAAAACGATTGAAGAATTATGTAATAGATTATGTCCTAATGGTGCCGTTGCATTTTTAAAACAGACAACTACTATAAATATAGCTTCTGGTTCATATGGATCTGCTAATTTTCGTATTGGAAGTGGTACATTAATAATAAATGCAGCTTTATCTTCTACAGCAAATATTACAACAAATGCTGTTACAAATACAAATGCTTCTATAATTACTCGTGGTGAAATTGAAACTGCCTCTGGTACATTTATTGATTTAGGTAGAATAAGAATTACAAGTGGTACAGCAACTGGCGCTATAGCTTTTTGTACTGGCTTTAATGGTGGAACAAATAAAGCCTTTGTTAGTTCATTTATTTCATCTACTGGCACCCAAGTTAATATTACAAATGGAAATACAGTTGTTAATGATAGTTTAATTGTATCATTTAATAAATCTTCATTTTTAACACAAAATAAAAGTGCTAATATTATAATAAACAATATAATATTAAATGACTGTTATTCTAATATTGGTGTTACATTTAACAATTGTAATTTAGTTAATTCTATATTAATAGGCGGGTCAACATTAACATTTTGTTCAATTCAAAATTCGAGTATTAATAATGGCTATTATAATGGTTATGGGAATCAATTCTTAGGTACGTGTTCTAGTGCTAATGCTCAAATTGAATTTACGGCTTCAAATGTATTTGATGATTGTAATACATTTGTTGGTTCAGATGTTAATTTTAAGTTTGTTGATTTAGAATTAATTAGAAGAACACAAACTGTAGGCTTAATATTTCCAGTTAATTCAAATGTAATTAGTACAGGTTATTTGTGGTCTGGGACTGGATCTTATGCAACTACTGGTGTTCAATTAGACCCTGGTGCTTATTTTTCATTTGCAATACTTCCAATAGTTGGAGGGTCAAATAATATTACATTAGCTGGTGTTGGATTTACTTGGGCCCAATTACCAAAGAGAGTAGGAAGTACAGCTGCTGAATATAATGTAATTTATACTAGTGCAGCAAATGACATAAATTATTGGACTGGTAATTATTGGGAGAGGTTACCTGCAGGGCAAGATGGTTATGTATTAACCACACATGGCACTAGTAATATACCTAGCTGGAATCTACCATGGCCAGGTGATTATCGTGCAGTTGCTACGATTTCGGATCGAAATACAATTAATCCTATTCTTAGAAAAAGTGGTTTAATTGTTTATGTTGCTGCATTACAAGTCTTTTATCAATTAGCTGATGATCTTGTAACATGGAATTTTTATGATGCATCTGTAACATTAGCTAATCAGGCAACTTGGTATGTTAATAGTTCTACTGGTAGTGATACAAATGACGGTAAGACAACCGGTACAGCTTTAGCAACTCTTTCAGAGCTTTCTTCAAGAATTAGTCCTAATGGCGCTACTCGTACATTATCTCAAAATACAACTGTTTTTATTGCTGCAGGTACTTATACTGGCGATAATCATATTCGAATTAGTATTTCTGGTACACATAATTTACTTATTCAAGGTGAAGTAACAAGTGGCACTGCTATAACTTTAAATTCTGTTACTAATACAGTGGTGGGTACAACGGTTGGCGGTGGAACCAGAGGGCGAATTGGTACAGCTTCAGGAACTTTTGTTGTTGGTCAAATGCTTCGTTGCACAGCAGGTTCAAATGTTGGAGCTGTTGCATTCGTACATGAATTAGACGGAGATGCCCAACATGCTTATGTAACTATGTGGCATACCGCTAATCCATTAACTCCACAAAGAGGTACTCAAGTTAATTTAACGAGTGGCGATGTAGTTGTACCAGATACTAATGCTGTTACAATTGATGCAATTTTTGCTGAAACAATCGGTAACTGCTCATTATTAATACGAAATTTAAATGGTTCAATAGTTTCTGATTGCAAAACAGATAATGTTTTTAGTGTCATATTCGATCTTTGTACAGGTGGTTTTTCATCTAATGCTAATTCAAGTGCTGGATTTATGCGTTGTATGGGTGGTTGGTTTACAACTGGTGGTTATATTCAATATTTAGGTGGTAATTATTTTTCAAATAACTATCTTTATTCTCATACTAAAATTGATTTTTCTGGTGGTGATTATATCTCAGGATTAGGTTTTCAATTTTATGATTGTGAAGTTTCGCTCCAAATTGATTGGGCTGCTGGTAATTCTAGTGGTGGTATGCAATTTGAAAAAATTACTAGTAGTTGTATATATATTGGCTCAGGATCTAGATTTTCTCAAGCGTTTAATCTTCGAATTTGGGGTGTTAGTGGATCTTCAGCTGCAGGCCTTTCATTTCAACCAAGTTCTCAGGCAATATTTAATAATTTACCAACTGTTACAGCTGTTAATCCTATTGTTCTTCCGGATCGTACATTATCAAGCTATTCAACATTTGAACTTTTGGCATATGATGTATCTTGTCTTTCATCAACAGGCATCCCTGCACCAGCTCTTGATAATGCAGCCCTTGTAGTAGCTAATAATACTGCACGTGACGCTATTCCTTCATATGCTCGTCAAGAAGGAATGTTAGTTTATAGTAAAAATATTAAAGTATATTATAGCCTTGATGCTAATTTAACAACTTGGAGTTTTTATGACTCATCTCCTACGTTAGCCAGTCAAACAGTTTGGTATGTAGATCCTACGGGAAATGATGGTTATGATGGTAAAACATTAGCGACTGCTCTTGCTACTCTTTCAGAATTAGAGTTGCGTTTATGGCCTAATGGACGCAGACAAAAAATGACTAATGATGTTACATTATATATTAATACTGCAAATCCTACTGCATGGAATTTTCCACAATTAATTATGAATGTATCTACTGATGAGCCATTAATTTCGGGTGCAGCATTTTATACATTTAATGTTATTTTAGGAAAAGTTTCTAGTGCTCCAATTGTACTTAGTTCAAATGCTGTTATACCTGTTGCATCAACCAATCAACGTGGACAATTTGCTACAGCTTCAGGTACGTTTTTAGATGATGAATTAATTGAAGTTACATCAGGTTTAGGTATTGGTGGTGTTGGATATGCAGCTGGATTAAATGGTGATGCTCAACATGTTTTTTATACTGCATTAACTGTTCCAACTATTGCTGGAACAACAGTAAATTCTGGTCACGGACAAGATATTAAACCATTAAGTGGTGACACGGTAGTTACAACTCAACTTGTAACGACAATTACACGATTAGAAATTACTTGTTCTGGATTCGCTCGTGTTTTTGTTCAATATGCTAAGATTACGCGATTATCCATTAATGGATCATCAATAAATACAGTATATGCTGGCAGTGGCGGACCTGTATTTATATCATGTTGTCAACAAATATCTTCTGGTGGACGTTGGGAAAATAATTGTGGTGGAGCATTTTTACTTCAATGTCGTACAGTTCGTAATACTAAAACTGCTTTGTATGGTACGGGCTGGTCTGTAATTGGACATGCTATACAGGGCGTTCTACAAGTTAATGGTCAAGTTATTAGCTATGGAGTAAATGTAGATGGTGGGCAACTTAAAATTGGTAATGGTGATGATAATAACCATCCTGGTGAAAGCATGTTTTCTAAATGGTTAGCTTTTTCTTGTTATACTAATTTATTTTCAGGTGGAACTAGCGGATCTATTGAATTTTCACGTGGTAGTTTAATTACTGGAAGTACTATATATAATAGTTGTGCTCTTTTAGTTGCTGACGGCTCGGAATTTCTTAATACAGATTTTAATGGATGGATGTGGGGAGCTACTACTTCTTTATATGATTATGGCGTTGTTATTATGTCAAATTCTCGTGTTGTACAAGGCAATATATCTTCAGGTATTTTAGGTCAAATTTGGCAAATACCTAGTACTGTTAATATAGTTCTTGATAATTTATATTTTGCATTTAGTGATAATACCATAACAATACCTAATAGTCTTTGCGGATTTATAAATGGTAATTATAATACGACTAATAATTACAATGAAACTGATGCTGGTTTTTATTTAACAAATCAAAGTGCTAATATTGGAGCTACATCATTTTCTCAAATTAAAAAGCCTGGATTATATAGAGTTATGGGTTATGTAGCAGTAACTACAGCAGATGGAGCTGCTACCGGAACTCCTGTTTTAAATGTTACCTGGAAAGATGATTCTGGGGTATCACAAACAGTAGCAGTAGCAACAGGAACAGCATTAACTACTTTAGGGGGTAATGGTGGTCAAGTAATTATTGAATGTGGTTCTTCACTTACTTTGGTTACATGGTCAATTACCGGCGTTACTAGCGCTGGAACATCAAAATTTAGTGTTCGTATGCGTGTTGAAAAAGATTGCTTTGGCGCATAAATATAATTTAATGTTATATATAATACGAATTTTGTAAGAAAGGCAAATAATGAAATATTTAAAATTTAATAGATCTCATGTAGTTGAAGATGTTAATGGAGGCTGGATTATTCAAGATAATGGCGAAGCTTTAACTATTCCTTTTGATATATTTTTTAAAGGAATTATTTTAGTTGATGATCGTTGGGGTAAAAGTGGAAAAACATTAAATATGTTAATGGATATTCGTGATAAAGTTAAGCAATTATCTTTTAATGATAATAATGAAAATAAATTTTTAGAATTAACTGATGAAGAATGGAATTTATGTTGTATTATTGCTGATGAACCAGGCGCTGGATTTAATGTAAAAATGGCATCAGCTTTATTTGCTCATGTAAAAGATTTAAAAGAAGCTGTAGATAGTCTTCCAAAATCTGAATAAAGTTTCATTATTCAGCTAATTTTAATGTATATTTATTATGAGCGGAACAAAATACCCTTACCAAATTGATTCTAATTCTGAATTAATTTTAACTACAGATAATGTAACCGCAGTAAAAGCTCAAGTTGTTAATGATTTGCGTGGTGCTATTATTGCTATTGAAACAGAATTAGGCATCGATCCATCACGAGAATACGGTACAGTTAGAGCTCGTTTAGATGCAATGACTGCAATACTAAATGCTTTACAGGGTAATAATGGTAGTGGTAATGCAAATTTAACAACAATACCACCAGTTAATGTTACAAAATCTCCAGCTCAATTAGGAAGTATTCAAGAAGCAGCATTATCTGATCATAAACATGATGTAGCTACTTCTTCAGCTACTTCTATTAGTTCTATAAATAGTGAAGGTTCATCTACATTTTTAGCAAGAGCAGATCATACTCATGCTGTAGTTGGATTTTCTATTGCATCTCAAGTTCAAGGATCAATTCTTTATTATAATGGAACTAATTGGGTACAACTATCTCCTAGCAATGATGGATTTGTATTAACAACTCATGGAGCTAATAATAATCCTAGTTGGCAGGCTTCTCCTACTGGCACTACATTAACTAATAATAGCCCAGTTAATGTTACAAAATCACCGGCAGTTTTAGGTGTTGGAACAGCTGCTGCAAGAGATGACCATAAGCATGATATTTCTACTGCTGCCGCAATATCTATTACAAATACAAATACAGAAGGTACAGCAACAACTTTAGCTAGATCTGATCATACTCATGCTTTAGCTGGAGCAGTAGGTGGCAATTTATCAGGAACATTACCAAATCCAACAGTTACAGGATTTACAATTCCTGGACAAGTACAAGGAGCAGTACTTTATTTTAATGGTACGAATTGGGTTACATTAAATCCTGGTACTGATGGATATGTATTAACTACTCATTCAACTGGAAATAATCCCGCTTGGACTTCATTACCTAGTGGAATTGCATTAGCTGTAGTCGCTCCATTAGATGTAGATAAAACTGCTGCATCAATAGGAGTATCAGCAAGAGCTGCTCATGAAGATCATAAACATGATATTTCTACAGCTTCAGCAGTATCTGTAGGAGCAACAAATGCAGAGGGTGTAGCTACAAGCTTAGCACGATCAGATCATACCCATGCTGTAATTGATTTAAAATTAACTAATCAAGCTCAAGGTGATGTTATATATTTTAATGGAACTAATTGGGTAAGACTTCCTGCAAGTACTGATGGATTTGTATTAACTACTCATTCTGTTGGTCAAAATCCAACTTGGGCTGCAGTTCCCGGAATTTCATTAGCTACAATTGCTCCAGTTAATGTAACAAAAGCAGCAGCAGCAGTTGGAACTTCTGTACGTGCTGCCCGTGAAGATCATAAACATGATATTTCTACAGCTTCAGCAATATCTATTGGAACAGTTAATTCAGAAGGCACAGCTACTACTTTAGCTCGTTCAGACCATACGCATTCTGTTTCTGGTTTTTCAATTACAGGACAAACACAGGGTGATATTTTATATTTTAATGGAACTAATTGGGTAAGATTGCCACCCAGTACTGATGGGTTTATTTTAACTACACACAATGTCGGTAATAATCCTACGTGGTCAGCGGCTCCTACAGGTGTTACGTTATCTAATATTGCGCCAGTAGATGTAGATACAAGTGCGGCTGTAGTAGGAGTCGGAACAACAGCGGCCCGTTCAGATCATAAACATAGTATTGCAACTGGTGTAGCTGTTTCAATTGGAGCACTAAATTCACAAGGTTCAGCCTTAGCTTTAGCTCGCTCAGATCATACTCATGCTGTAATTGATTTGGCAATTGCTAGTCAAGCTCAAGGTGATATTATATATTTTAATGGAACTAATTGGGTAAGGCTTCCTGCTGCTACTGATGGATTTGTACTAACTACTCATGGTGTGGGTGCAAATCCTACATGGACTACTGTACCTACATTAACTTCAGCAGCTCCGGTAAATGTAAATGTATCAGCAGCTGCAGTAGGGACAGCTACTACAGTTGCAAGGGCAGACCATAAGCATAATATTGATGTTGGAACTGCTGTATCTATAGGGGCAGCAAATACAGCTGGATCGGCTACTAGTTTAGCTAGGTCTGATCATACTCACGCGGTAGTTGATTTATCTATTACTGGTCAAACACGTGGAGATATTATATTTTTTAATGGAACTAATTGGGTAAGACTTCCTGCGAGTACTGATGGTTATGTATTAACTACTCATAGTACTACAGCAAATCCAACATGGACAGCGGTTGTTGGTAGTGGCGGAACAATTACTAGTGTATTTGGTAGAACTGGCCCTGGAATTGTGGCAGTTTCAGGAGATTACACTTCTACTCAAATAACTAATTTATCTACAGTTACTGGAGCAAATGTAACTATAGCTTTAAATAATATTAATACAACAATATCTTCTATGGTTACTGGTGTTTCCTCAGTTTTCGGTAGAGCTGGTGCTGTTACTGCCGTCTCTGGAGATTATACGTCTACGTTAATAAGTAATTTATCAACTGTAACTGGAGCAAATGTAACTATAGCATTAAACAATTTGAATACTGCGGTTTCTGCATTGCCTTCATTAACTTCAGCAGCTCCAGCAAATGTAAATGCATTAGCTGCAGCAGTTGGTGTAGCAACTACGGCGGCAAGGGCAGATCATAAACATAATATTGATGTAGGTGTACCTGTAACAATTAGTACTACAAATAGTGCTGGTACTGCTACAAGTTTAGCTAGATCAGATCATACACATTTAGGTGTAGCAAGCTTTATTGGCAGAACTGGAAATGTAGTAAGTGTTTCTGGTGATTATAATTCCAGTCAAATTACAAATTTATCAAATATTACGGGAAGTACGGTTACTGATGCTTTAAATAGAGTACCTGTTGAATATCAAACCGTATTAACTTTAGCGGCATCTAGAAATTTATTAGCAACTGATATTGGAGCACTTTTAATTGTAACAAGCAACAATGTAACATTCACATTATTAAATGATGCAACAGTAACTTTTCCAATTGGTGGAAAAGTAACATTTCAAGTTGAAGCTCCAAGTGATCCAAGTGGATTTTCTATTTCAACTGGTAGCGGTGTAACTATAGCTGTTCCAGGTGATAACGTTTATTATCATAGACACGCTTTATTTGAAGTTATAAAAACAGGAGCTAATGTTTGGGCTCAATATGAACGAAATAATGTTAATAATTCATTTGAGCTAGCTGATGCCAGTTTATTCGCTAAACCTACAGTATATGATACGCTTAATTATATTTATAACCAAATTAATGGTAAAGTAAATGGAACATATTATATACCATTATGTCCTGTTTATGATCCAAATTTAACTGGAGCTACTGGTTGGAGTTTTAATCCTGCTTGGACTGGTACAGGTCATGGCCAATCAATTATGTTTGCTATGCCAGGACGTTTTAATCAATTTATTACACAGGTGACAGTAAGGGTAGTTGCTGATTCTCATACAGCTTTACCACAAATTATGCCAAACATTTCATTATATGCAACAAGTACAGCTTCAGGGGCAAATTTAGATAATTGGAGTTCTGGTGTATCTGACCCTTCTACAACTACGGCTCAATATACAACGGCGCATAATATTGTGGTTAATGCTTTTTCAACTGGAATACCACCTACTCAATCAGCGTTTGTTCTCATACATGATGAAGCTGGAACTAATGCTAGAACCGGATTCGTAATTATTTCAATAGCCGTACAATACAGCATTTAATTTTATTTATTTTGCTTATATTATTAATTAAATTTTATAACTTAAATAATTTTTGTTATATATAAAGTCCATGATTAAGGAATTATATGGACAAGTATGATATTGGAATAATTGGAGCAGGAATTGCCGGAACTTTTGCTGCATTAAAAGCCGCTGAATCTTATAATGCCAAAGTAATATTATTTGAATTAGGTCATAAACCTGGAAAACGAAGACGATTTTTAGAAGGTTTTTTAGGTTGTTTTCCTACTGGTGATGGAAAAATATATACAGATACTAATCAAATTTTAGAGTATGTAGATGGTAGAACTGTAAAATCAGCTAGTAATTGGGTTATGAAACAATTTGATTCAATTGTTAAAAATAAAATAATTAAAGATAAATTACCTAGTGCAGCACTTCAAAAAAAATTAACTGCAGCGAATATTAATATTTCTACAAATGATTATATTCAATGGAAACCAGAAAGCATTCATCTATTATCAAAGCAAGTAACGGAAATTATTGAATCTTCTGGAAATATTACTTTTAGTTTTGATAATGAAGTTACTAAAGTTACTAAAGAGAAAAATGGTTTTATTATTTCCACCGCTTCTGAAGGTGAAATATTTGCTAAAAAAATAATAATTAGTGTAGGTAGAAGTGGTTGGAGGTGGGTTAATACTTTATATAAAGATTTTGGGTTAACAATAAAAGATGATATTGCTTCTTATGGAATATATTTAGAATGTCCTGCAAATCAATTAAAAGAATTAAATCATTCTCATTGTACATTGAGTCGTTCAGATTTTGAATTAGGACCATTTAATTGGAGTGGCACAATAATTCCAGAAGATCATGCTGACTTAGTTATTGCTGCATTTAGATCAAATGAAGATCGTTGGAAATCTGACAAAGTTTCATTTTCATTAATTGGTCATAGAAAAGTAAATGATGGGGATGGAATTTATCAAGCGGATAGATTGGCAAAATTAGCTTATTTATTATTTAACGATAGAATTGGTAAAGAAAAAATTAAATTAATTACAAAAAATAATTCACCTTTATCACAATTACCAGAATATGATTGGTTAAATGAAACTATAAATGAATTGAATACATTATTTCCATTTTTAATATCTAAGGGATCTTTTCATGCTCCAAATATATTACCATTAGCTGCACCAATTAGAATAGGACCGAATTTAGAAACTGAAATTGAAGATATGTTTGTAGCGGGAGAAAGTGGAAGATTTCGAGGAATATCAGCTGCAGCAATTTCTGGAACAATTGCTATAGAGAATGCATGTAAATAAGGAAATATTATGGAAAAATATGAAGATGATACAGTTTCTTATTCAGATGGACAACAAAAATATTTTAATGCCGCTTTGAAATATAATAATGAATTTTATAAAGACGAGGATAATATTCAGCAAAAAGTAATTAATGTAAAGCGAACAAAATTAAGAAAAGGTGAAGATTGGGAAATATTAGAGAATAAAAAAGTGGTTCTAATTTTAAAAGGTGTAAGGTTTAATAATAAAGAAAAAGAATATTTTAGAACGATTGAAGGTATTAAATTTATAATGGATGGATATAAAAATGGGTGGGATTCAATATTAAAATTTAAAATCGAGCTGAGGAAAATTTTATGATTATATTTGATGGCATTATTCCAAAACCAGGACAGATGGCAATATTACGATTTAAAAATGAGAATAATATTACAATCGATATACCCATAGATAAATTTGCAGCAGATCGTATTTCTTTATATTTAACAAAATTGTCTGGATTAGGAAATTCTGTCGAGCGAGGAAATATTGAAAACTTAGAAAACTCTGAATAAGGAGTTTTTAAAATATGACTGAAGGTTACGTAATATATATTTCTGACGTTGAATCTACTGGTTTAAATAAAGAAGAAAACGAAATTATAGAATTATCCATGCTACGGCTTTTTTTAGATGGGTCTAGAGAAGATGAACAAAAAACTTGGCTAGTTCGAGCTTTAAAACCAGAAACGATTACAGAAGAATCATTAAAAATTAACGGTCACAAGCGAGAAGATATTTTATGTATGACGAAATTTGGTCAAGAAAATTATTTGCATCCAGAAATTGTACTTCCACAAGTAGAGAACTGGATCGCTGAAGACGATATGACTTCTTCTGAGAGAGTTTTGGGTGGGCAAAATATAAAATTTGATTTCGATATGATGGAAGAAACTTGGAAAAGATTTAATTCTATAGGTACTTTTCCTTTTCAAACTGGTCACAATAGACTAACTGTAGATACAAAAGAATTAGCTTTATTTATTGATATAATTGCTGGTAAAAGAAGAAAGTTTTATAATTTAGGATCATTGGTAAAGGACTATGGTATTAAAAAAGAAAAAGCCCATAGAGCTGATGCAGACGTTAGAATGACTAAAGATTTATTAGTTAAACAAATCAGTATATTTAAAAAAGTAATACAAGAAAGTAAATTAGATATTTTTCCAAAAGATGAATGAATATTATATATAGTGCAGGAAATAGAATAGGTGCAAATAATCAATTATTAAGATTTTTAGAAAATACTAATCATAATATAAAAATTGCCGCATATATATCTTCTAGTTATTCTATCCCCCATGTAGATTGGATTTTAAATGCTGTTCATATAAATAATTATCCTTTTGTAGAAGATTTAGAATCAATTAGAAATAATCAAAATGTAGTTGAATTACTTTTAAATGATGTGTTTAAATTTAAACCAAATTTGATTATATCAGATTCAGAACATATTTTAGTTTATATAGCTAAAAGATTAGAAATTCCTGTATGGTATTGCAGTCCTTTGAATTTAATTGAAGCTATAAATTGGAAGAAGCCGTTAATTTATGATTATTTATTTAATCAATATAAAAACAAATTACCGAAAGCAGATAAATATTTAATTTATTCATCATTTTGTGATATCTTAAATCCACCTGAAATAAAAGAAAATTATACTTGGATTCGTCCTTATTATACTGAGCCTACAAAAGTCTGTATAGATGAAAATAGCAGAAGAATTATATTTAATAATATATTGAGATATATAGATTTAAATGATTATAGTTTTACTGATGGCAATACCAATAGTATATCTAATTTATTTTATCATAATAAAAAAATTATTATAAGTCCAAATGCTAAAAATTTAGAAGCTTTAGTTAATTCAGTATTAATTGAACAATATAAAATTGGACATAACGTAGGTCAAATAGAATTAATGGGAAATAGGGCTGTTGATGCTTTAGAAGATTTTACATATAAAGAATGTAAAAATATAGAATTAAATAATAGCAATCATTTACAATTACACGAATATATTGAGGAACATGCATATAGCTTTTGATTTAGGCAATGTAATATTTAATTATGATTTAGATAATTTTATTAAACAAATACGATCACACGATGATGCAAGAAAAATATTTCCTAATTATAATGAAGCTAAAATTTTCGTTCAAGAATCAGAACATTTAAGTTATATTGGTGCTACAACTTTATATAAAAGATTATCTCATAAATTTTCACATTTATCTGAAGATAATAAAATAAGTATTATTAATACATGGAATAATATTATTTATCCAGATCAAAGAATGTTAGATTTTATAGAAGAATTAAAAAAAGAAAATGTTAAAATTGCTTTATTAAGCAATATGGGATTAGAACATGCCGAATATTTACGAAATAAATATCCTGAAGTATTTGATGTTGAGGCTATTCATTTAAGTTATGAAGTTGGAGCTTTTAAACCAACTAAATTATTTTATCAAAGTTTTTTATTAGAATATCCAGATTTTTCAGAATGCGTTTATCTAGATGATTTAGAAGAGAATATTTTAATGGGTTCAAGATTTAAATTTAATAGTGTTTTATTTGATCTTAAAAAATTATCGCAAGAGTCAGAAAAGAATTTTAAATTAAATTTAGATAAAATTAAAAATCAAGTTTTACAAGGTGCATTGACATTATAATTTAATTTGATTATATTTAAATACGTATCAATAATGTTACTTATAATTTCTATGTTTTAAACAATTTTCGAGGTTTTAGTTTTGACAATATATATTTGTTTATGACTGAAAAATCATTAAAAAAAGCAGATCTCGAAATTGCACTAAATGGCATGGTAGCTGATGGAACTTTATTTGCTTCTTGCCCAAATTGTAAACAGCATTTAAATTATAATGAATATTGTTTAAGACGTTGTAATCAGTGCAAAAAAATAAAGTTTGAAGATATAACGTACATAACTGGCGCTAAAAAAGATAACAATTGAGAATATAAGAATGCCTGAAAAAACTCAAGACCAACCACTATTAAAAACTGGCGAATATAAAGTAACACGAGTTATTGAATTGAGTTTTTTTGATTTAACTGGTGAAAAAGCGAAAACTTCTGGATCTTCTAATAAATTCTATAAATTAGAAGAACATATATCTTTAAATGACTCTAGAGCTCAATTATATAGTATGTGGGGAGCTGTAGGTGGTCATTTAAATGAAGATTATCGTCATTATAATACCCATGAAAAAGCTGCTAAAGAATTTGATTCTATTATAAAATCTAAGAAGAGAAAAGGTTATCAAGAAATAGATTTAGCGATTAGGGCTCATGGCTCAGATGAAGCTAAACAAATAATTAAACCAGTTGCTCTTTTAAATGTAGATAGTAATTTAAAATCAAAGAATAGTACCTTACATATAGAAACACAAAAATTAATTGTAAATTTAATGGGAGCAACTAATACGTTCGTTGCTCAAACATTACGTTGTCCACTTGGGCAACTTTCAAATTTACAGATAAATCACGGGCGAGATAAATTAAATCAAGCTAAAGATATTATTAATAAATATCCTGGAAAGTCAATTCCTGATAATTCAAATGATTCTAAAAAAATATTAGAATTAACAAATGATTTTTATAGCTTAATTCCTCATAATTTAGGTTCTGGATCGCGTGGAAAAATGGATCATTTATTATTAAATGATCTTAACAAAGTTGTACAAAAAGAATCCGATTTAGATACTTTATTAGATGCTAAGTCTATTGGTGCAGTTTTAAAATCTGATTCTAATGTAGATGATCAGTATGATACATTAAATGCTGATTTTACATATATTGATAACCAAGATCCTATATTTAAATATTTGGAAAATTACTTTCATAATTCCGCTAATTCAAGGCATGGATTTAATAGCGTAAAAGTAAAAAATATTTGGGCGGTTGAAAGAAGAGATTCAGAAAAAGATTATTTATTAAAAAATATATCTAAAATTGCTAAAGAATGTGGCAAGCATACCTTTGAAAAAGAGGCTGCAGCTTTAGCTAAAAACCCAGCTCAATGGAGTCCAGCAAAACGATTAGATATGGATATAGAATTACAAAAAGAATATAATAAAGCTAATGTCTGGTTATGTTGGCATGGTACACGAAGTGCAAATGTTGTTGGTATTACTAAACGTGGTTTAATGATCAGACCTGCTGGAGCTATTCATACTGGAAGTCTAATGGGAGATGGAAAATATTTCGCTTGGCAGAGTACTAAATCTTTAAATTATTGTGATAATGGATATTGGACTGGTAAAAATAATAGTAATACTAATTCTCGCTACATGTTTATGTTAGATGTTGCATTAGGTAATATGCATGTAGCCTCTGGTCCACATTTTTATAAATCGGCTCCTAAAGGCTTTCATTCAGTTTATGGCAAAGCTAATGTTTCAGGAGTTTTGAATGATGAAATGATTACTTATGATTTTGAAGCAAAAGATACGCAGTCTCGCATTAGATATCTATTAGAAATAGTATAAAATATATTTGTTTGTTAATTTGAGGAAAATAATGAATAATTTTTTAAAATGTATATTGTTACTTGGATTAACATCAAGTTGTTTATCAAAAGAAGATTTGTCTTCCTTAAAAAGGAATAAAATTATCTTCGAACAAAAAATGGAAATAAAGCCAAGTTCAGTTAATTGTTTTATTCATGTGGATATATATGAATGTTCTGGAATTACAAATGCAGGATTTCCTATAATGTATTCCTGTACAACAACAATATGTACTATGGATAAATGATAAATTATTTCAATATATTATTTATTAATACTGGCATTTTTTTACCGTAAGTATTTTTGATAATTTCAAAAATAAAGAATGTTGTGAAATAAACGCTTTTGATAATTGTGAAATAAGGGTAATAAATGATTTTAAATATTTTGATTATAATTACAACAATATTATTAATTATAAGTATTGAAAATAATAATAATTGGTGGTTATGTTTTTTAACACTTTCTGTTGGCAGCTATATATGGTTTTCTAATAATTTTCATAATATTTTTAATTTTATTCAACATAACGTTTTAAAAACTACTATATATTTTTTAACATATATAATTATTGGAATCATATGGTCATTTATAAAATGGCTTCTATATTTAATTGATTGCCGAACTGAATGGAAAAACTTTTGGGAAATAAGAAAAACTCAACAGCATTTTAATCCAGAATTTCATAAACCACCAATACCTAAAGTTTCTGAACGATTAGATTTTATAATCTCTTGGATTTTATATTGGCCTTTTAGTTTAATTGGTACATTATTAAACAATATTTTTAGAAAAGCTATTACTTATATAATTAAGAAGATTGATGGGATATATAAATTAATTGCTATGAAAATATATAAAGATGATTTGGTTATGGTTGAAAAAACAATTAAAGAATTTAAATCTAATAAATAATTAAATATTAAATTTCTTAGTTCGAGCAGTTGAAGGTCGATCAATATAAAAATTGGTCGGCCTTTTTTATTATTAAGGCCCAAGGAGTTATAATGGTTTTAAATGTTCGTAAAGGTCTTACATTTGACGATGTTTTGCTTGTCCCAAAATATTCTACAATTGATAGTCGTAAAAATATAGATGTATCAGTTGATCTTGGAAAGGGAGTTAAATTATCTATACCTATTATTTCAGCTAATATGAAAAATATTACTGAATTAAATATGGCTTTAAAAATTGCTGAAATGGGAGGGTTGGCAATATTACATAGATTTTATGATAATCCTTTACATGATCAACTTAGTGTTTTTTATGAAGTTATCAAAGTTAATCCTAAATATATAAATCATGTTGGTGTCTCTATTGGTGTTCAAGATAGTGACTTTGAACAAGTTTGTGAATTTGTTCAACACGGTATTAAAATAATTTGTTTAGATATAGCTCATGCTCATAGTGCAGCTGCCGGTGAAATGGTATCCAAAATTAAAGCTAACTATCCAAATGTATTATTAATTGCCGGTAATGTTTCAACGGCAGAAGCATTTACATTTTTAGCAAAAGCAGGAGCGGATGTAATAAAATCTGGAGTTGGTGCAGGTTCAATTTGCACTACACGTATTGAAACAGGTAATGGTGTTCCGCAATTAACTGCATTATCTGAATGTTATCAAGTTATGGATAGAATATTCCCTAACGTAAAAATCATTGCTGATGGTGGTATAAAAGCTGCCGGAGATCTTACTAAATGTTTATGTTTTTCTCATGCCGTTATGTTAGGTAATTTATTAGCTGGTACTGATGAAGCTCCAGGTGAAACTACTTATATTGATGGTAAATCTTATAAATCATATAATGGCAGTTCTACATTTAAAAAAGATCATATTGAAGGAGTTTCGGCCCTAGTTCCTATAAAAGGTCCCGTAGAAAATGTAATAAATAAATTATTACAAGGTTTAAAATCAGGATGTAGTTATCAAGGTGTAGATAATCTTCAAGACTTAAAAGAATATCCTGAATTTATTTCAGTAACTAATGCTGGATTGATTGAATCACGTGCTCATGATGTTATTGTTGTAAAATAGAATCGCATTTTAAAAATCAATTTAGCTATTTTTATTTTATTAATAACGTTAAAATCGAGATTTATGATTCGTCACACCTATAAAAGGTGATTGACATATAATAAGGATTTAAAATGGATGAAGTTAATTTATTAAGTAAAGTTATAAAGGTAGTTACGTATTTATATCGTGGAGATGTAATGGCTCCTAATGTATTAATATCGGAATTACCAAATAAAAAGGTTTATCTTTCTATTAATCGATATCTTGACCGCAAAGATAAAACTAATAAAACAATTTTATTTAAAGCTACTAAAAATAATGTAAATGAAGCTTTAGTAGCTGCCGCAAAATGGTTAGTTCTTCAGAAAAAAGAATCTAAAAACCCAATAGAAGAATTAAAAGAAATAGTAGAGGTACCTTCTCAATCAACTGTAAAATCAAAAACTCGTTCTTCTCTTAAGCAAGATCAGCTTTTGACAGATTTAGATTATTGGAGTTGATCCATTATTTAAAATGGATAAAGAAGATCCTAGAAAAACTGGATTAAAAAATGGGCTAAGACAATTAACAATTTCTCAATTAAAACGAATAATGGAATATTCAGGAGAAATGGTTTTAGATGAAGTTAATTTTAAGGATGGTTGTTTTTTGCCCACTTGCTATCGGATTAGAATTAGATAAAAATTTAATTAATCCTAATCATAATTTAGTATTTGAAACCCTAACTAAATTAGGATATAAAGTATATAATGCCCGTGGAATAAAAGGTAATTTTTATACTTCAAATAGAAAAGAAGATTTAATCCTTGCAGCTAAAGAAGTATTAAATGAAAAGTTATCTACATTAGAGTGAGTAAATTATTTTTTAAATTTAGAAGAAAATTTTGAATATAACTTATAAGGATTAAATGTATTCAGCTAAAATATTAAAAGATTCATTAGCAGCTTCAGGGGCACGTCTTACAACTATGGAAATTACTTTTCCTAGAATTGTATTACCGGAATTAAATACTCATAGAATTTGTAGTAGAAATTCAGCTTCATCAAGAGCTATACCTAGTGAAAAAATAATTAAACGTGTAATGCAAGACCCATTTTTACCAGTTTATTGGGGTAAAAATAAAAAAGGAATGTCAGCCGAATCTGAATTAAGCATTTCTGAACAATTTGAAGCTAATTTAATATGGATAGAAGCTAGAAATAATGCAGTAGATTCAGTCAGAAAGTTATTGAAACTAGGCGTCCATAAGCAAATAGCTAATAGATTATTGGAACCATTTATATGGCAAACCGTAATTATTTCGGCAACTAGTTGGGATAATTTTTTTAATTTACGTTGTCATCCAGACGCACAGCCAGAAATTAGAAAAATAGCCTTAATGATGCGTGATTTATATTATTCATGCATACCTAATTCTGATTTGTCTAAAACATTTAATTGGCATCTGCCATTACTTGATGATGAAGAATTTAATGAATTGATAAAAATATATTCATTAGATGATATTATTAAAATTTCTGTAGGAAGATGTGCTAGAGTTTCTTATTTAACTCATGACGGAATTAGAGACCCTCAAGCGGATATTGAATTAACAAATAGATTATTAGCTTCTGGACATATGAGTCCTAGTGAACATATTGCTTTAGGAATGTCCGATATGAAGGTTAGTGGTAATTTTGTTGGATGGCAACAATTTAGAAAAACACTACCAAATGAAAATATATTTGTGAGTAACTAAATGAATAAAAATAAAATAATTGAGCTAATTGAAGAAAATGGTATTTTAATTACTGGTATGCCGATTTGGGATACAGAAAAAGATCAAAATGATACTATTAATAGTGTAGCAGATTTCGCTTTGAAAATGTATAACTTAGGATTAAATGAAAGAAAAAAATATGTCAAATAAAAATGAAGATGTTGTCTCAGAATTAGAAAACAAGTATAACTCTATTAAAGAATTAGTTCATGAATTTAATAAGTTAGCTCAAAATAATAAACTACCAACACGAGTAGGTTGTGTTATAAACGAAAATGATAAAGATAATGAAGATGAAGAATATGATTATTGTGAAGAATTAGGATTTTCCTATGAAGGTTGGCAGCCTTCATCAATATCATGCTGATTTTTAATTACAGGTAAATGGTATGCTAAAAATAGATGATAAAATTCTTAAAGTAAAAGAAACAATAGATAAATTAAATAAAGATTATGAACGATTAATTGCTGAAAAAGCTTTAGAGATAGAAAAAGAAAAAGAGAAACTACGTGCTCTAAGAACTCCACAGCAACTTGAATTAAGTGATATTCGTAATAATATTAAAGATTTAGTTGATAAATACAATGACATTGCTCAAAATTCGGCCTATGATACAAAAGTAGCTTTATTTACTTACAATGGTCAAAATATCTATGTTTTAGATGAATATGGTGAAAATGAATACAAAGAATATTTCCCCGAGTATGATAATATTAATAAACATCCTAATTATCAGCATTGGTATCCAAGTTCTACAGATTGTTAATTTAAATTAGAAAGAAATATAAAATGGATCAAGAAAAACGATATGAAGACATTGCTAAGTTAATTAAAGAATATAATGAATTTGCAATAAGTAAAAACTCTAATGTTCGATTAGGTATAGCTTCATCTAGATTATATAGAGATGATGATGATCATGATGATGATGAAAATCAGGATAATAAAGTTTTAACTCATGAAGAATTTATAAAAGAAATTGGTTATTATGATAATAATACTAGCATTTCTATTCATGCATTTGGTACAGATGCTGGTTGGTTTCCCAGCAGTATTTGTTAAACACTATGGTAAACAAACCTTGGAATTGTGATTTTACTGAAGCTCAAATTCAAAAAGAAATTGACGCTAAATTAAAATTAATTGATTTAGAATCTAAAATTAAAGAATTATTTTCTCAATATAATGAAATTGTAAAAGAAAATAATCTTAGTCCATATATTATTTATACCACAGTAAATTATTTAAATAGTGAATTAAGTCCAGATAGTTGTAATGATATGGATACTATTCTTAAAATATATAATGAAAATAATGGTTGGTACGCAAGTTCTTGGT